>Ga0256404_1005415_pt1 | contig 22583 bp, 17 predicted proteins | sample RumenRJG_01DNA_FD_185990 | JGI IMG/M metagenome (GOLD analysis project Ga0256404, IMG submission 185990) | Bovine rumen microbial communities from Lethbridge, Alberta, Canada - RJG_01 | ecosystem: Host-associated > Mammals > Digestive system > Stomach > Rumen | place: Canada: Alberta | collected...
TCAATGATTTTGTTTTGGGTCGCTATGCGCTCGTCAAGCAAAGAGAGCATTTTGCCAATTTTCTTTTGCTCTTGAATTTGTGGTAAGGACAAAGGATATGTCTTCATCTGCTTCTTGTCTCCACGAGGCATCTTTACACCTTTAGCTCCACTCATGACAAAATTTATAAATTTGTCATTGGCTATAACATAATGCAAGTAATCAGATTCAATATTATTATTTGCTTTCAGAACAAACACGTCAGAGGAACAACCACCATTAAAAGTTGCTATCCAAACCTTTTTGAGGTAAGGACGAATGTTTGAAATAAGAATATCACCACAAGAGAAAGAAATAACATTCACATCTTCTGGAACAGATTTTGCTTCCACTACTCCCTGAAAATCCTGTAACATATTCTCTGTTGAGACATAGTTGTCCTCATTCAATTCCGAAGAGTTTACACGAGTTGTTGAAAAATTCATAACGTCCTCCAATGTGCACTTCTCCCACTCCCCTTGAAACTCAGGGAATCTGAGATTTGGGACATCAACAACTATATTTCCTTAATTATTATATACACCTTTTAAATTAAGGAAACATGACTAAAAAAACGATTAGAGAGATTGCGTTGGCTTGGAAAGAAGACAAGCAACGCTACGTGAAGCAGTCGACTTACGCTGCTTACGCATTGATTTTGGAGAACCACATCATGCCAGTCTTTGGCGAGTGTGAGGCTCTAAGTGAGGAACTTGTGCAGGAATTCGTGTTGCAGAAACTGGACAGCGGACTAAGCACAAAGACGGTGAAGGACATTCTGATTGTCTTGAAAATGGTGATGAAGTTTGGAGTGAAGAACGAATGGATGAACTACTGCGAATGGGACATCAAGTACCCTACAATAGATACGACCAAGGAGATGGAGGTCCTGACCATTGCAAACCACAAAAAAATACTCGACTTCATCAAGCAGAACTTCACGTTTCGCAACCTCGGCATCTACATCAGTCTGACTACAGGTTTGCGTATCGGAGAGATTTGTGGTTTGAAATGGTCGGACATCAACACCGACAACGGCACAATAACCGTAAACCGTACCATTGAGCGCATCTACATTGTGGAGGGTGAACGCAAGCACACAGAGTTGGTCATCAACACACCAAAGACCAAGAACTCATGCCGTGAGATACCGATGAACAAAGAACTTCTGGCTATGGTAAAACCTCTGAAAAAGGTGGTAAACACAGACTTCTTTGTACTGACCAACGAGGATAAACCGACAGAGCCACGCACCTACCGCAACTACTATCATCGGCTGATGAAACGCCTTGACATTCCTCAGTTGAAATACCACGGACTCCGCCACAGCTTTGCCACACGCTGCATTGAAAGCAACTGCGACTACAAGACCGTAAGCGTACTGCTCGGTCATGCCAATATTACAACAACCCTTAATCTCTATGTTCACCCGAACATAGAGCAGAAGAAAAAGTGTATCACCAAGATGTTCAAGTCTTTGGGAAAATAAGACATTATACCTATATGAGCAAGGGGGTGTATCATAATTAAGTTTTATGGTGCATCCTCTTTTCTTTTACAGTGATAGTCGTAAAATTAGGATTAGGCCGACTTTTTAGTTAAAATTCCATTTTTCGTTGTTTCTAGAGTCGTTAGGACCGCAAGTAGGCAGAAATAGGCCGTATTAGTGGCTCCAAAAGGCTTTCCCTTGCCTTTTTTGTTGATTTTCGAGCACATTTTCTTTATGTTGAAAGCAATTGCAAAGAAGGCAAAGTCCATCTTGACCTTGTCCATACCGAAGTGCCTGAAGCGTTTGTAGTTCATGTCGTACTTCATCTGTCCGAAGACGGCCTCTGGCTCTATGCATCTTTTCCCCCTATATTTTATTCCTTCTTCCGAAGTAAGTCTTTCCGCGGCCTGCTTTCTGTATTTGGCAAGACGGTGGTTGACCTCGATGATCCTGTTGCCCTTACTTCTGAAGCATCTGCACCGCAGCGGGCATCCGTCGCACCTTTGGGCTCTGTATCTCGCCTTCTCCGCGACATACCCGCTTTCTGTCCTCTCACGCGATGTCCCTATCCTCACCATGTGCTGTCCCATCGGGCATACGTAGTAATCCTCGTCCGCGTTGTAGTAAAGGGCCTGCTGTGAGAAAGAGTCCGGCTCGTAGTGCATGCGCTGCTCTATGTGGAAGCGGTTGGACTTCACGTAAGCCTCAATCCCGGCCCTGTCCATAAAGTGGTAATTCTCCTCTGAGCCATACCCGGAGTCGGCGACCACCGTTGAGGGAAGCCTGTCATAGCGCTCATGGCATGATTCCTGGAATGGTATCATCGTAAGCGGGTCGCCAGGTGTCTGGAACAGCCCGAAGTCAAGGATAAACTGGTTCTCTATCCCTATTTGCAGGTTGTAGCCCGGTTTTGTCTGTCCGTTCATCATCGCGTCTTCCTTCATTCTCATTCTTCACCCTGTTGCGGAAACGGTTGATGGTGTTGAAGTCCGGCTGTTCGTAGCCTGCCAGCCATATAAAATGTATGTCACGCTTCAGGGCTTTCTCTATCTTGCGGCATGAATAGATATTGTTCATGTAACCGTAAAGAATTGCCTTGAGCATCATCTTGGGGTGGTAAGGACTGCGCGCGCTCGGTATAGCTTGCGGAAATTACCCAGTTTGAGCTGGTCCACTATGGTGTCTACAATGCGGACGGGGTCGTTTTTCGCAATATCTTTGTCAAGACGTTGAGGAAAAAGGATAATTTGTTTGGGATTGTAATCCCGAAAGTGTACTTTTGCCATGTAAATCGTTTATACCACAAAAATACTAAATTTTTGTGAAATACTAAATTTTTGTGATATGACAAAGCCCCGGCTTGTGAAAGTCGAGGCTTTGTTTTAAAAAATAATACGAAAAAGAGGATGAACCAGAATTTTGATACACCCTCTTCTTTTAGGCCTTCGGCAAAAACTTTATTTTTCTTCTTTCGTCAGTTGCCGAGTCTTGTGGTCTTTGGTTAGAGCGTGAAAGCCAATACCGCCAATTCTTCATACAATTTGTGACAAATACGAATGAGCATACCTTCTCGAAGGGCATTGGCTGGAACAGGAAACTCGTCAATACGCACGAAGCCTTCATAGTGGATGTACGCTTTCATATAAACTTCCCCGTCCTCATAAGGTAGATTTCACAAAAGTAAGGCCACGGGCGGATCTTCATGATAATTAATAAAGATTTTAACTCAAATGGCGACGGGTTTCAATAAAAAACAGTATCTTTGCAAGCAAAAATTCAACGGAAAAACAATATTATGGCACAAGAAGATGTATTCAAGAAGATCGTGAGCCATTGCAAGGAATATGGCTTTGTCTTCCCAAGCAGTGAAATCTACGACGGCTTAGCTGCCGTTTACGACTACGGTCAGAACGGCGTCGAGCTCAAAAATAATATCAAGCAGTATTGGTGGCAGTCAATGGTGTTGCTCCACGAGAACATCGTCGGCATCGATGCCGCCATCTTCATGCATCCCTTAGTGTGGAAGGCCAGCGGACACGTCGACGCCTTCAACGATCCCCTCATCGACAACCGCGACAGCAAGAAGCGCTACCGTGCCGACGTGCTCATCGAGGACCAGATCGCCAAATACGACGAGAAGATCGAAAAGGAGGTGGCCAAGGCACGGAAACGTTTCGGCGAGGCTTTTGACGAGGCCAAATTCCGCGCCACCAATCCCCGTGTCATGGAGCACCAGCAGAAGCGCGACACCCTTCACGAGCGCTACACCAAAGCCATGCAGGGACCTGACTTGGCTGAGCTGAAAAAGATCATCCTCGACGAGGGAATCGTGGATCCCATCAGCGGAACAAAAAACTGGACCGACGTGCGCCAGTTCAATCTGATGTTCTCCACCGAAGTGGGCTCCACAGCCGAGGCGACCAACAAGATCTATCTGCGACCCGAGACCGCTCAGGGCATCTTTGTCAACTACCTCAACGTGCAGAAGACGGGCCGCATGAAGCTGCCCTTCGGTATCGCACAGATCGGAAAGGCCTTCCGCAATGAGATTGTAGCCCGTCAGTTTGTCTTCCGTATGCGTGAGTTTGAACAGATGGAGATGCAGTTCTTCTGCCAACCCGGCACCGAGATGAAGTGGTTTGATTATTGGAAGAAGGTACGTCTGGCTTGGCACGAGGTGTTGGGCATGGGCGACGAGAACTATCGTTTCCACGACCATGAGAAGCTGGCCCACTATGCCAACGCAGCCACCGACATCGAATTCAAGATGCCCTTCGGCTTCAAGGAAGTGGAAGGCATTCATTCACGCACCAACTTTGACCTCTCCCAGCACGAAAAGTTCAGTGGCCGCAGTATCAAATATTTCGATCCCGACACCAAGGAGAGCTATACACCGTATGACGTTGAGACCTCCATCGGCGTAGACCGCATGTTCCTCAGCGTCATGTGCCACAGCTACACAGAGGAACAGCTTGCCAATGGCGAGAGCCGTATCGTGCTGAAGTTGCCCGAGGCTTTAGCTCCCGTGAAGTGCGCCGTGTTCCCGCTCGACAAGAAAGACGGACTGCCCGAGCTGGCCCATCAGATCGTGGACGAGCTCAAGTTCCATTTCAACACCCACTATGGCGATCCGAAGGACTCCATCGGCAAGCGCTATCGCCGTCAGGATGCCATCGGTACCCCCTTCTGCGTCACCGTAGACCACGACACACCCAACGACCATAAGGTGACGCTGCGTTTCCGCGATACAATGGAGCAGGAGCGTGTCGACATCGACCAGCTGCGCTCTATCATCGAAGACCGCGTGAGCATTGTCTCGCTGCTGAAAAAACTTGGACAGCGCATCAACGGTCTGGACAAATAACCCTATCACCAGCTATCGCCAATGAGAAAAAATCATCTTCATAGCTTGCTTTGGATCCTCGCGTTCCTAATGCTGCCGGTGGCTTTCACGTCGTGCTCGGAATCGGACGGCGATGAGGAGGAGTTTGCCAACTGGCAGAGCCGCAACGATACCTATTTCGACAACGTCTACCGGCAGGCCCAGCAGGCCATTGCCGGTGGCGACACGTCGTGGAAGATCCTGCGGTCGTGGTCGCTCGACTCCACCCGCAAGGCTACGGACTGCATCGTGGTGCGCGTGGTGAAGAACGGAAGTGGAAGCGGCTGCCCCCTCTACACCGACTCCGTCTTGGCCGACTATCAGGGACGGCTCATCCCCTCAGCCACTTACCGCGACGGATATGTGTTCGACCAAAGCTGGTATGGCGACGAATATGCCCAAGCATCGGCACGCCCGGCCCACCTCAGCGTGAGTGGTGTCGTCGACGGATTCACTACAGCTCTGCAAAACATGCATATTGGTGACAACTGGGTGGTGTACATCCCCTATCAGTTGGGCTACTATGCCACGGCACAGAGCAACGGCAGTATCCCCGCCTACTCCACCCTTATCTTCGACATCCATCTGCGCGGCTATTACCGGGCAGGCACCGCCATGCCCGACAACAAGGCCAAGCAGGGCGTTTGGGTTGTGGAAGACCTGTAGGACAAAATAGAACTATAAACGCATCAAAGACATGAGAATAGCAATCGTCGGCGCAAGTGGCGCCGTTGGTCAGGAACTGCTGCGCATCCTCGACCAAAGAAATTTTCCCTTAGACGACCTCGTACTTTTCGGCTCGAAGCGCTCGGCAGGCCGTAGCTACACCTTTAGAGGAAAGGAATATCGCGTGAAGGAGCTATGCCACAACGACGACTTCAAGGATGTAGACATCGTCTTCACCTCAGCCGGCGCAGGCACAAGCAAGGAGTTTGCCGGCGACATCACAAAGTTCGGTGCCGTGATGATCGACAACTCCAGCGCCTTCCGCATGGATGACGACGTGCCCTTGGTGGTACCGGAAATCAATCCCGACGACGCCCTCACCCGCCCCCGCGGCATCATTGCCAACCCCAACTGCACGACTATCATGATGGTGGTGGTGCTCAATCCCATCGACAAGCTCTCCCACATCAGGAAAATCCATATTGCCAGTTATCAGAGTGCCAGCGGCGCAGGTGCCGCTGCCATGCAGGAACTGCAACAGCAGTACAAGGAAATCATTGAAGACGGAGAAGTGAAGACCATCAGCAAGTTCCCGCACCAGTTGGCCTACAACGTCATCCCGCAGATCGACAAGATGACGCCCAACGACTATACCAAGGAGGAAATGAAGATGTATAACGAGACGCGCAAGATCATGCACAGCGATGTGCGCACAAGTGCCACCTGCGTACGTGTGAGCTCACTGCGCAGCCACTCCGAGAGCGTATGGTTCGAGACCGAAAAGCCGCTTGAGGTGGCCGAAGTGCGTGAGGCACTCACCAAAGCTCCCGGCGTTACCCTCGTCGACGATCCGCAGAACTATGTCTACCCCATGCCGCTTGAAAGCGCAGGGAAGGACGATGTCTATGTGGGCCGCATCCGCAAGGATCTCGCCGACGACAACAGCATGACCTTATGGCTTACAGGCGACCAAATCCGCAAGGGAGCTGCCTTGAATGCCGTTCAGATCGCGGAGTACCTCATCAAGGTAGGAAACGTCAAATAACGCATCCCCCAGGCCACTCCATCAAGACAAGGGTCTATGGGAAGAGTGAAAAAGAAATCAGGGAAAAGAGCTTTGAAGCCACTTTTCCCTGATTTCTTTTTGTGTTGTAACCCGATTTTTAAAAGTCTATGTCCACACCCACTCCGAGCACCTTGTTGGTACGTGTGAAGTCATCAGAGCATTCAACTTTCAGTCCCTGAATATCCTCGGTGTAGTTTTTCTTCAAATGCTTATAGTCGGTAAAGAAGTAAGCGACGTTCACCTTCATATTCTTGGCCACACTGAACTTCGCGCCGAAGCCGAAGCTGCGGCTGCTCGTGACGAAACTCAAATCGTTGATGGCTGTGCCATCACCCAACCCATAGTCGGTAATTTGTCCGCCACAGCTGACGAGGATGTCTTTCGTGATGTCCCATTCAACACCGGCAAGATACTCACGAGTGTTGTGGGTCAGGTGCTTCTGCTTGTCGTTGGCCATCCGCGCGTCCTTGTCGAAGTAATAGTGCGTGCTGGCCATGACGCGCAGGCTGGGCAAGATGGAGTATTGGGCACCCACCGTCCAAAGTCCGGGCAAATCGTTGGGGGTATTCACCCCGTCGGTAAAGAGTCCGGTATCGTCGCGCTTAGTATGGTTCTCTATATTAAAATGAGTCGTGAATTCAAGACGGGTGGCAAAATTGAATTTTCCCACTTTGTAGTCAACACCGACAATAGGCGTGATGCCCCAGCCATACTGATTGCAGTCGACATATTTGTCGGCAAACTGCTCCTTGGTCTGATTCATTTGTTCCGAAGCTGCCTGGCACTGATCAGCTTTTTGCAGGTAAGCCTGCTGTGTGGCGGGATCACTGCCCATCTCTGAAGCACGCATCCGATAATAGAAGGCCATATCGGAATAAGTGTTGGCCTGTGTGCCAAAATAGTCGTAAAGCTTCACATTGTTGTTGGCAATGGAGGCTGAAATGTTGACGATATTACCTTCGTATTTGTTCCAAATATAGTTGAAACGTGCGCCGGCATAGACGGCCCAATGCTCGTTGAACCGGTAAGTCGTACCAAACTGGAGGCCGAAATCAAGCTGGGTGCCATTCATATATGATTGCAGACTGTAGGAAGGGTGTTCGGTGGTGAAGCCTTTCTGGGCAAGAAGAGCCGGCACCAGTGCGACGACACGCTCGAAAGAGCCGAGCCCGTCGTTGAAAGTGGCTTTACCGCCACCGCCATTAAGGGCAAACCCCAACTGAAATCCCCAATTGTCGTAGTTGAGCGCTGCCTGAAAAGATGGGAGAATGGGTACTGAGGCCTTGCCGCGAAACTTTTTGGTTCCGTCTTCATTGCCACCATTCAACTTGAAAGGCTGATAAAAAGCACTCTCGTAAGGTGTTCCCTTGAAAGCCGGCACATTCATTCCACTCACGATAGTACGCGTCTGATAAACATTCTGGATGTTGAGCGACAAATGAAAACCTTTGCCCAAGAAAGCTACTCCCGCGGGGTTACTGTAAACGCCGTCGATAGCAATCACGCCATCGCGGGCGAAATTGCGGTTGAAAGAAATGTTCTGATTCGTGTTGGTGAGAATTCCACCTGCCTGAACGCTGCTTGCTGCAACCAAAGCTGTTGCAAAAACCGCAAACTTTGCTTTAATCATCTAAATAAATTTTAATAAAATCGGTCGCAAAGGTAACAAAAGTGTTCTAAAATTCATATAAAAGCCCATTATTATTAATAAAGATTAACAAAAACATATTCATCCCCACCCCGTCGCTAACAGGGCAGAGAAGCTCAGAATGATCACAGCAAAACGTTTGCGGGCCTATGCAGACTCGCGCCCAATGCGGGAAAAGTAGGAGTTCTAAATGATCAATGCTTGTTTTTTTGATTCTTGGCGATAGCCATATACTCAGAGGGAGTAAGGCCGGTAGAGCGCTTGAAGGCCCGGATGAACCCACCGCGGGAACTGAATCCCACGCTCTGCGAAATCGCCTCTATAGTGAGATTGCCATAACGCTCAAAGTCATTGATGCGCTTACAGGCTTCCTTGATGCGGCTCTCACTCAATAAAATACTAAAAGAACGGTGGAAGCATTCATTGATGGCACGTGAGAGCAACTTGCCATTCATACTGCAAAGTTGGGCCATCTGATCAATACTGAAGTCGGTCTTGCTGATAATTTCAGGATTGTTCAGTGCTTCCTCCACCTTACATCTGATGGCAGTCAACTCCTCCTCAGAGAACAGCGCCTTGGGGTCACGGTTTTTCCCCTCCATCGCGGCAGGCTTAGGCTTGTGACTATTTTGCAGTTTCAAAATCATGTCCTGCTGCTCTTTCTCCCGTTCCAAGGATGCAATATTGTGGCGATAAAGCTCCAAGTTGCGCTGTTTGAGTTCCTTGTTTTTCTTGTAGACCATCAGGAGCATCCAGAAGAAAACCAACAGCGACAGCAGCGCGGCGATGATGATGATGTTGCGGCGCAGAAGATGCTGGCGGATAACGTTCATCTCCTGATGGGCGGCTTGCAGACGATTGACAAGAAACGTAGTCCGCACTCCCGCCAGTCGTCCCTGATAGAGCATGGAGTCGCGCTGCTCGAAATAGTCAAGTTTGTAAAGACGGGCTTTCGTTGTGTCACCCCGCATCAAATAATATTGGTAGGAAAAGAGGCTTATCTCTTTCTGAACATCGGGATTGTTGTATTTGTCCACCAAGGCCTTGAGCTGCGTAATATAGTGCAACAGCGATTCGGGCTGATGCTGCATGATCGCGATATCTGCCAACCCAGAGAGTGCCTGGCAGCGAACTCGGCTGTTCGCCTTGTTGTCTGGAAAGGCAGCAAGCATCTGCTGGAAAAGTGAAGTAGCCTTGTCCCATTGATGGTCGCGCAGGGCTACCGTCGTTAGATAGACAAAGTGGGAGAACTTCATCAGCCATGGGTCTCTCAATTTAGGAAGGACATTGAAGCTGTCGATAAGCGTTCGGTTGTAGCGTATGATATCGTCGGTATAGCCGATACAGCAGGCATTATTGAACGATCTGTAGGCATTTCCCCATTCTTTTCGGGCCACGGCCTGATGAAAAGCCGTTTGATAGGCACTGAGCGCATATTCAGTATTTTCTTTCGTGGGGATACACTCCGAATAGAAGTTGGCAAGATGGGCGATATTGATGAGTAAATCTGTTGAGGGATGAGTGCCGTAGAGTGCGCGAGCTTTTGACAGGCATTCGAGAGCCCTTCCATAGTCGTAGAAATGGAAGATATAGACAGAAGCCATCTGATTGTAGGCACGACCCATCTCCTCTTTTTCTTTGCCGTCAGGATTTTCCTCCGTCGAGAGTCGGTCGATGACAGACTGATAGCGGGCCAGTTCCTTATCAGCGGCGATGCAGTTGAGCTTGTTTTCACAATGAACATGCGTAGGTTGGCTTTTGTCTTCCGACGAAAGCGCGTCGTTCTTGCCCCACAAGCAGGAAGGCAGCAAGAGCAGTAGGAGAGAAGGTAGAAATATGGTCGTCTTTAAGTTCACGCTGGCAAATTTATAAATTATTTCTCAAATAAAGAAACAACTTTTGACAATATTATTATCTATGTTTGATTATCTCTTGCCAACTTTAGCCAAATGCCGTGCTTGGTTGGACATCATTCAGCAGACACTTTCCCAAGTCTCTCCCGTTGTACGGATGCCTATATAACAAAAAGGAGAAGGCTAAGCCTGCGACCGTGTGTCACCGCCACTCAGCTTTCTCCTTATTACTTCATTTTGGTAGGGTTGCAAAGCCTTATTCAGCATTCTCAGCGAAGGTCCCGCTCTGGATGCCCTTTTACCCTATTTACTCAAAGGGATTCTCGGTAGGATAAGGCAAGTTCTGCGGGCGATTATACTGTACGTCCTTGATACCGAGATAGCGGAACACCTCGAAGAGCGTCTTGCCGACGTGGGCAAAAGCTACGGCGCCATGGTGTGGATAATGTTTCTCGATCAACACGTGACGGTAGAAGCGGCCCATTTCGGGAATGGCGAAGATACCAATGCCGCCGAAAGAGCGTGTAGGGACGTCGAGCACCTCACCCTGGGCGATGTAAGCACGGAGCTCACCCTCGCTGTCGCATTGCAGACGATAGAACGTGATCTCACTGGCAGCAATGTCACCTTCAAGGGTGCCACGCGTGAAGTCGGGCGTGCAGCCATTCTCCAACAGACGGTTCTGAATGAGCTGGAACTTGATGGCACGGTTGGAGCACATCTTGCAGGAAGGCGTGTTGCCACAGTGGAAGCCCATAAACGTATCAGAGAGACGATACTTGTCGCCGTACTTCTTCACGATGTCCTCATCGTAGATATACTTCGGTGTAGAGTTGTTGATGTCGAGCAGCGTCACTGTATCTCCGCTGGCGCACAAGCCGATATACTCCGACAAGGCACCGTAGATGTCTACCTCGCAGGCCACGGGGATACCGCGCGATACCAGACGGGAGTTGACGTAGCAAGGCTCAAATCCAAATTCCTTGGGGAAAGCGGGCCAGCACTTGTCGGCAAAAGCCACATACTGGCGTGACCCCTTGTGTTGCTCAGCCCAGTCGAGAAGTGTGAGCTCAAACTGTGCCATGCGCGGCAGCAGTTCCTTATAATAGCGTCCCTCGCCCATCTCTTTCATCATATCCTCGCAGACGGCAGGGATGCGCTTATCATCCTTGTGCTGGCGATAGGCCACAAGCAGGTCAAGCTCAGAGTTTTCCTCTACCTCCACACCGAGCTCATAGAGTCCCTTGATGGGTGCGTTGCAGGCGAAGAAGTCCTGAGGACGCGGGCCGAAGGTAATGATCTTTAGTCCTTTCAGGCCGATGACGGTACGGGCAACGGGCACAAAGTCTGCGATCATACGCGCGATGTCGTCGGCTGTGCCCACGGGATAGGAGGGAATGTAGCCCTTGAGGTGGCGCATACCGAGATTGTAAGAGCAGTTGAGCATGCCACAGAAGGCATCACCACGGCCGTTGACCATATCACCGTCGCCTTCTGCAGCAGCGACGAACATCACTGGACCGTCAAATTTCTGAGCGATTTCCGTCTCTGGAGTCTCCGGACCAAAGTTGCCTAAGAATACCACGAGGGCATTGCAGCCATTAGCCTTCACGTCGTCGACAGCCTTGAGCATGTCGAGCTCGTTTTCGACAGTTGTCGGGCAGTCATAAATTTCGCCCTTATAAGCCTTGACGATATTTTCGCGGCGCTGTGTTGATAGTTTGATAGGAAAGCAGTCACGACTCACTGCGATGATGCCGAGTTTGACCACTGGAATGTTGTTGGTTGTCATATTTTGATTTGAATTGATAGATAAGCCTGAATGAATGTGGGCCGGTATTGAAACCGTAAGGAAAACACCGGTGACAGTTGTTTATGCAAAAGTAATTAATTTCACAGAAATATTTGCCGAACCAACTGTTATTTATTTGAAAATCGCAGCATATCCATCAATTTTCGCAAATCGGTAGAAAATGCCTTTGCCGACGATGTTTCCCTGCACAGTGCCAGACAACGGCTGTTTTTTACGCAAAATGTAATCTCCTCAAGCCGTCACAATGTCACAGGTTGAGAAAAATGTTACAAAAGGATAGATTTTTCCGTTGGAAGATAAAGAATTTTTTAATAGATTTGCAAACGTAAAAACAACTATCAAACCATCTATTTGAAAACCTAAACGGTTTAACAAGGCAAAACATTAGAGAGAACTAAAAACAAGCAACACTTCAAATTTATTTCAGGTATAGAACTGCTAATTCGTTCTTATTTCTATTTCGGGTTAAGTATTATCACATCTCACAACAAACGGCACGCCGGGAGGCTTGCCGTTTGTGTTTTTTTAAACACCTCATGCAGACATTCCTGATTTAAAACCTCCGACGGCACATCCCACGTCAATTTGTAGCCGATGCTCATACGAAACAGTTTACACCACCACCTTATAGAGGAAAGAAGGAAAAGCTGAATGTTTTGATTCTTGAATCAGTAACCCGAAAATGTGACATTTTTGGAAACTGCGACATTCTTAGTACAAAAAAGTTTCTTCCATTTGAAAGCTTTTGCTAAATTTGCAAACGTAGATTCTTAAAATGATTTTTTAATTAGACTAAAACTCGTAGACAATGAATTAACAAAAAACTTAGATTCAAAGAACATAGGACTTCAATAGACAGACTCGCAAGAAGACTCACAGTAGGTAGAACAAAAAGATAGAGAACTCCAGCCTATGTCACTTAAATCCTAATTTATGCAGACACAATGTAACAAGCGGCACACCGAGAGGTGCGCCGCTTGTTGCGTATTTAGGGTTTCTTGCCCAATTCCCAAAAGGCGACAGCCGCAGCAGCAGCCACATTGAGCGAGTCAACGCCATAGGCCATCGGAATCTTCACCACGTAGTCGGTCTGGGCAATGGTTTCTTTGGGCAGTCCGTCGCCCTCTGTACCCATCACTATGGCCAGGCGTGGTTCCTGCTTCAGCACGGCGCTTTCCAAAGGAATGCTATTGTCGGTGAGCGCCATGGCCACGGTCTTGAAGCCCAAATCACGAAGTTCATGAAAATCATTGCTCACCCACGTCCAGGGTACGAGCATCACCGTTCCCATGCTCACTCTCACGGCCCTGCGGTTGAGCGGATCGCAAGAATCGCGTGTCAGCAGCACTGCATCCATACCCAAGGCGGCCGCCGAGCGGAAGATGGCTCCAATGTTGGTGGTGTCCACTACGCCATCGATGACGACGACACGACGGGCCTGTCCGCACACCTCACCCACCATGCGCTCTGCGGGACGGCGCATGGCACACAGCACGCCGCGCGTGAGCATGTAGCCGGTGAGGCGGGCCAACAGCTCCCGGCTGCCCGTATAGACAGGCACGTCACCTAAACGTGCTACGATATCAGCGGCATCACCCGTGATATGCTTTTTCTCGCACAACAGCGCAACGGGCTGGTAGCCTGCACCAAGGGCCACACGGATCACCTTGGGACTCTCGGCTATAAACAGTCCGTCGGCGGGATGCAGACGGTTTTTCAACTGTGCCTCCGTGAGTTTTGAAAATACAGTCACGCGCTCATCGTCGAGCGATGTAATTGGTAAGATGTTCATTTCTACAACTGGTTATAGAATAGTTTGCGAGTGCAAAAGTAACCAAATTTGAGCAGAACCGCACCAATATGACCGAAAAGATTTACTTCTTATGTACCATCTTAACTTCAAGAAAGTTGGGGGCACAAGGAGACTCAACAAGTTGTAGTACCTAAGGGTAAGCGCACAGATACGGTTTTGCAGAGGGATAAACAAACTCTATTGCGCACAACTGTCGGCTAAGCGATAACCATCTGCCGGATGCCTTATGGAAGCTCGCCATCCCGCATATGAAAACCCACCGGCCTGCATATGGAAGCCCACCGGCCCGCATATGGAAGCCCGTGGGACAGCATACGCCGGCCGCCATCAACTCCCACATTTTCCCACACCTAAAACTATTGGAGAAAGAGCGGAAGAACACGACCGGGATTGCCGTCTGCCTGTATTCTCCACGCGAGCCCCCAAAAGCAAAAAAAGAAAAACTACACCTGCTTCTGCCTGCAAACAAAGAATATTCATCGGGCACAATAGGAATTTTCAATCTTTTTTCTTAACTTTGCTCTCAAAAGCGAAGAATATGTTGAACCTGGGCTCCTATTTTCCCATCACCGACCCCACCTTGATTTTTCTCGTGGTGCTGCTGATCATTCTTCTTGCCCCCATCGTCATGGGCAAGCTCCGCATTCCGCACATCATCGGGATGGTGCTTGCCGGCGTGGTTGTGGGAAAGGACGGATTCAACATCCTTGTGCGTGACGACAGTTTTGAACTCTTCGGACGCGTGGGACTCTACTATATCATGTTTCTTGCCGCTCTGGAAATGAACATGGAGAGCGTGAAACGCCATCCCACCAAGCTTATCATCTTCGGTGGGCTCACCTTCTCAGTGCCGCTTGTGATGACCTATATAATAGGTATAGCCGTGCTGGATTATGCGCCTGCCGCCGCCCTGCTATTGGGTTGCATCATGGCCTCCAACACACTCGTCAGCTACCCCATCGTCTCTCGCTACGGCCTGCAAGGCGAGCGCTCGGTGACGCTCAGCGTCGGCGCCAGCATGATAGCGCTCACCCTCGCCCTCATCCTCATGGCTGCCATTGTTGCCAGCCACACGCCAGGATCCGGAACGATAGGCTTCTGGCTGTGGTTTGCCATGAAACTGCTGCTCTATTGCTCCCTGCTCATCTGGCTCATTCCGAGGCTGACCCGCTGGTTCCTCCGCCGCTATTCCGATGCTGTCATGCAGTTTACCTTTGTCTTGAGCGTACTCTTTCTCAGTGCGGCCTTGAGCGAGTATGTGGGCATGGAAGGCATCTTCGGCGCATTCTTGGCCGGACTCATTCTCAACCGCTATATTCCGCCCCTCTCTCCACTGATGAGCCGCATCGAGTTTATCGGCAACGCGCTCTTTATCCCCTACTTTCTGATCGGCGTGGGCATGCTCATCAACGTGCGCCTCGTCTTCACGGGCGGCAGCGTGCTGTGGGCGGCATTCTGGTTCGTGCTCATCGGAACGCTCGGCAAGGCCATCGCCGCCTATCTGGCCGGCATCGGATTCCGTATGCCTCTTAGCAACGCCAACATGATGTTCGGTCTCACCTCAGCCCACGCCGCAGGAGCCATCGCCATGGTGATGGTGGGCATGCAGTTGATGATGTCAGACGGCCAGCCCATGGTCAACAACGACATGCTCAACGGCATCGTCATCATGATTCTCTTCACTTGCATTATCTCGTCGCTGATGACCGAGTTTGCATCGCGGCAGATCATCCTGCGCAACAAGGAACTGCCGGCCGAAGACTACAAGGTGGACGAGAAGATCCTGATCCCCGTGCGCTATCCCGAATATGCCAATCGACTCGTCAACCTGGCCCTGCTGATGCGCGACCCCAAGCGCAACCGCGGACTGGTGGGCCTCAACGTTGTCTACGACGATGAGAGCATGAGCCCAAACCAGAAAGCGGGCCGGCAGATTCTCGATCAGGTGACCCGCTTCGCGGCCTCTACCGACGTGAAGATGGAGACGCAGGTGCGCGTGGCAGCCAACATAGCCAACGGCATCATGCATGCCTTCAAGGAATTCCAGTGCTCCGAAATCGTCATCGGCATGCATACCCACTTCTCCTCGTCGACAAAATTCTGGGGACAATTCCACCAAAGCCTATTCAATGGCCTCAACTATCAGATCGTCATGGCCCGACTGATGCAACCGCTCTCGACGCTGCGGCGCATTGTGGTATGCGTCCCCTCGCGTGCCGAATTCGAACCGGGATTCTACCGCTGGCTGTCGCATCTCTGCCGGCTGGCTGAAAACTTAGACTGCCGTATGGAACTCCACGGCCGGAGCGACACGCTGCAGCTCGTACGCGAATATATCAGCAACAATTTCCCCAACGCCCGCGTGGAGCTCTTTGACATGCAGCACTGGAACCAGCTGCCCAAGTTGGCCTCGAGAATCAACGACGACCACATCTTCGTGGTCGTGGTGGCCCGCAAGGGCACCGTCAGCTACAAGGCGGCCATGGACCGTCTGCCCGATGAGATTACCCATTTCTTCTCGGGCAAGAACCTGCTCATCATCTTCCCCGACCAGTTCGGTGTCGACAAGACCGACAAGATGACGTTTGCCCAGTCGCAGCACACCGAGGAAGAGAGTGCCTACAGCTTGCTGGGCACTTGGCTCCACAACAAGCTGAAGAGATTCAGGAAGTGATGGAGAGCGGCCGGGAGGAGCTTCGCCAGCCCCTCGGCATCCGCAGGCCCCTCTCACACCGAAGAATCGGAGCCTTCACTTTTCAAAGCAAAAAACATCCAACAATGATAGACATCAAGAACATTACCAAATCTTTTGGGCCACTGCAAGTGCTGAAAGGCATCGACCTACATATCGACAAGGGCGAGGTGGTCTCGATCGTGGGACCGTCGGGGGCCGGAAAGACCACCCTGCTCCAAATTATCGGTACGCTCGACAAGCCCGACGGCGGGTCGGTGGTCATCGACGGCATCGATACCGGGTCGCTCTCTACACGCAAACTGAGCGATTTCCGTAACCAGCACATCGGTTTCGTTTTCCAATTCCATCAGCTTCTGCCCGAGTTCACGGCTCTGGAAAACGTCATGATTCCCGCTCTCATCGGGGGCAAAAACCGCAACAAGAGCAAAGAGCGCGCACAGGAGCTGCTCGCCTATATGGGCCTTGGCGACCGCGCCAGACACAAGCCGTCGCAACTCTCGGGTGGCGAGAAACAGCGGGTGGCCGTGGCGAGAGCGCTGATGAATGAGCCCGACGTGATCTTGGCCGATGAGCCTTCGGGCAGCCTCGACACGAAAAACAAGGCCGAGCTGCACCAGCTCTTCTTCGACTTGCGCGACAAACTGGGACAGACTTTCGTCATCGTCACCCACGACGAGCAACTGGCCTCGATCACCGACCGCACCATCCACCTGCGCGACGGAATGATTACAGGTCAGGAATGCCGAAAAGCCAATGCCCCATCAGACAACAAAGAACCCCAAAACAATCAATAACCCATGCTACCACAAGTGAAAATCGGCGATTTCAATCGCTTGAAAGTCAAAGAACTGGCCCGCCGCGAAGGTTATGGCCCCATATTCGGAGTCTATCTCGAAGGCGGACGGGAGGGCGACATCCTCATGCCGCAGAAATATGTGCCCGAAGGCGTGAAGCCGGGCGATGAGATCGACTGCTTTGTCTATCTCGACCAGGAAGAGCGGCTCGTAGCCACCACCGAGAAGCCGCTTGCCAAAGTGGGCGACTTCGCCTGGCTCAAATGCTCGTGGGTGAACGAATACGGTGCCTTCCTCGACTGGGGAATCACCAAGAACCTCTTCTGTCCCTTCCGCGAGCAGAAGAAACGTATGGAAGTGGGCAACAGCTATATCGTCCACATCCACGTCGACGAGGAGAGCTATCGCCTGATGGCCTCGGCAAAGGTGGAACACTATCTCTCACACGACACGCCATCCTACAAGACCAACGACGAGGTGGACCTGCTCATTTGGCAGAAAACCGATCTCGGATTCAAGGTCATCGTCGACAACAAATTCGGCGGGCTCGTCTATCAGGACCAGATTTTCCAATACATCCACAGTGGCGACCGGCTGAAAGGCTACGTGGCCCAAGTGCGTGCCGACGGCAAGCTCGACATCACCCTGCAACCCACCGGCCGGCGCGAGACGGAAGACTTCGCACAAACGCTGCTGCAATGGCTCAAGGACAACGGAGGTGAGTGCCCATTGGGCGACAAAAGCGACGCTGAAGACATTAAGCGCATGTTCCAAGTGAGCAAAAAGACCTTCAAACGGGCCGTTGGCGCACTTTACAAACAGCACCTCATCGTACTTGAGGGCAACGGCTTCCGTCTCACCACAGAAGATTGAAAATACAGACACACCCATAAAAATATCAATGAAATATGAAAAAAATACTATTTATTCTCGGTTCACTTCGCGAGAAATCATTCAACAAGCAAGTGGCACGCTATGTGGAAACCCTGCTTGAAGGCAAAGCCGAAGTGAAATGGCTCAGCTATACCGACGTGCCTTTCGTCAATCAAGATATCGAGTTCCCCACTCCCCAGCCCGTAGCACGGGTGAGAAAGGACGTTTTGGACAGCGACGCTCTTTGGGTCTTCACGCCCGAATACAACTACAGCTATCCGGGAATTGTGAAGAATCTCTTCGACTGGCTGTCGCGCCCAATGAGTGCCGACCCCGCCAACCGCACCACGGCCATCCAAGGCAAACCTGTCATGCTGACGGGGATGGGCGGAAAAAACAAGACCTGGGACTGCCGCGAGAAGCTCACGGCACTGCTCGACTTCCTGCAGGCAAAGGTTTGGACACCACAGGTGGGACTCATGGTCAACGCCGAGGCCTGGGCCGACAACAAGGTTGTGCTCGACAATGAGCAAAAGGAAGAATTGAGGAAACAAGCAAACAGCCTGCTCCTCAATTTGCAATAATCGCCATTCCACAGCCTCACACATTTGGATTCTATTGGTATTGGAGATCAAATGTGAGAGGCTGTTGCACCTTTATTCCGTTCTGATTTTCTCATTCGTCCCTCATCTTTTGCCTTGAACAAATACTCTTTTCAGAAAAAGCAAACAAAACGATCACGAAACGTTTGTTTTTCTTTGATATTTAATTAACTTTGCAAACAGGAACCTATAAGGAGCAAACGATCAGAATGCTCCATGCGCAAGATACAAAAAACTTGACGGAAGAAACAAGAAACTGTCCTACCCTTCCCGCAATTCCTGCTAACAGAAATGAATACAACATGAGATAATAATAAATCTATAATAATACTGATCAGAATGAGGAAAAGAATCTCTACTCTTTTAGCCTTTTTAGGCTTAACGTTGTGGTTTGGGCTGAATGCCAACGCCCAAAACACACAGATGGTCTATAGCTACCATCATCCCGACGAGCCCATAAGCATGTGGGGAACCAAGAAGCATGAGAACTATGATGTGGCCATTCACATCAAGGACGCCAGCCTGGTGGGCAGCACCATCACAGGCATACGCGTGCCACTGCCCGACAATGTGTCGGGACTGAAGCCCAAGGGCGCCATCTTCCTGACTAAAACGCTCAGCGTGAAAAGCAATACCAACGTAGCTGATGTCGAGGTGGACTCGTTCGACGTGAGAGCCGGAATCGTCGAGGTCGACTTCCAACAGCCCTATACCATCACCGATGAAGGCATCTTTGTAGGCTACTCTCTCAGTACAAGTTCTGATTTCGACAAGACGCCCATCGTGGTGGTGGCCAAAAGTAAGACCGATGGCTTCTGGATCCACACCAGCAGAACCTATCGCAAATTCACAGACAAGAGCGCTACGCTCAAAATGGTCTCGGCCATGGAGGTGCTCATCAACACCAATTTGACGGATGCGGCCACAGCCTCTTTGCCCGACCAGTTTGCTGCGATGGGAACTACTCCTACGCTGAATGCCACGATCACCAACAAAGGCTGCAACGGTGTGCAGTCGGTGGACTATACGCTGAACTTCCAAGGACAGAGCCTTTCACGCCATGCCAACTTAAAAACAGCTATTCCGGGCTACTTCAACTCACAGGCAACGCTTCCCATTGAGCTCCCTGAGGTTGTCGGTTCCGGGCAGAAGACCGTCACACTCACTATCGACAAGGTGAACGGTATAGACAACCTGGCATCAGACAAGGAGGCCACTTCTACGCTGACCGCCATTGCCTTTATTCCCACGAAGCGTCCGCTCGTAGAGGAATACACCGGCACGTGGTGCGGGTGGTGCCCGCGCGGTTTCGTCGGCATGGAGAATCTGAATGAAGAATATGGCGACGACTTCTGCGGCGTGGCCTACCACAATGGAGACCCGATGGAGACCATCAGCAACACTTCATTTCCTAACAATATATCAGGATTCCCCACAGCTTGGATTGATCGCACACACGAAACCGACGCTTATTGTGGAGACGCCACAGACGGCAGGTATCACGCCAATGTGACGTATGAACAATACAGGCAGGAATATGGAGTTGCAGATATCAGCGTGAAGGCTACACTGGCCGACAAAACCATCACAGCCACAGCAACGACGAAATTCCCGGCATCCATGGAAATCAACGATCGCTACCAGCTCGGTTTCATCCTCACCGGCAATGGCTTTAAGGGTTCTGGCGGCGATTGGGCACAGACCAACTACTATTATTTCGGCGAAGGAAAAAAATATACCGATGCCGACATGAACACTTTCACGAATGGCGCTTCATCCGTGTCCGGGCTGGTATACAACTTCGTTATTCTTGAGCGCTCTGGCATCTATGGCATCAGCAACAGTCTGCCCGCTTCTGTCGGCGAGAGCGAAGAGAACACCTACACCTACACATTTGACCTTGGCAAAGTGAGCAGTGTCATTGCTGGTCAGGAAAAACTCACCTACGATGTGATTGCCATACTTCTCGATACTCAGGACGGCAACCGTTGCGTCAATGCGGCTAAAGGGCATGTTACCGATATTACAGGCATCACCAATATCAGCACCGATGCCAAAAACGCAAAGGCTGAAAGCTTCTACAGTCTCGACGGCAAACAGCTCCCAGCTCCTGCCAAGGGCCTCAATATCGTAAAGATGAGCGACGGAAGCATGAAAAAGATGATGATAAAGTAAGCCCCACAAAAGAGTCAGCACATTTTACAATCGCCGTGATTGCATAGGCAACCACGGCGATTGGCGTAAAAAGACCCCATCTGCTCTTTCTTATTCCTCAGATTTTAAGTATCTTTGCACGACTTTCCACCCAAAACATGCTCTACAGTATCAGACGCATAGCAACAAGAATCCTCCGCATCCCCCGCTCCAGGGGGTTCGGTGTTCAGTCGCCCTCAGCCTATCGGTTTATCCGCTATGTGCTCAACGAGCGATATCCCTACTATGCCTACGGCGACCTCCGTCAGCGTTTCCCCCATCTCGGGAAACAACAGCGGCGGATATGCGAGCTCTATTTCCGTCTGGCCAATTACGCGCAGGCCGAAGAGTGGTGGGAAATATCACCAAGCAATGTTGCGGAACAAGCCTATATCTCAGCGGGTTGTCAGAAATCGCGGTTGACCAAGGATAGTATTCATCCAGGCGTAATCTGCATGGACGCAGAGGCGTTTGCAGCCGGCGTGTTTGACTCCTGTGCCGAAAAAGCGGCAAAAGACACGCTGCTCATCATTGTGGGAATACACCGGAACTGTCGCTGCTATCAGTTTTGGCGCCAGATGGCGCAAGACAACCGCACAAGCTTGAGCTTCGACTTATTCGACTGCGGTATTCTTTTTTTCGACAACAGAACCAAACAGCATTATAAAGTAAACTACTAAACCATGTTTAAAATCTATACAAAGACCGGCGACAAGGGCACAACCCAACTTTCATCGGGGGAACGTGTCAGCAAGGACGAGGCGCAGGTAGAAGCTATCGGCACTATCGACGAGCTCAACGCCCATATAGGTCTGCTGATGACCTACATTGAAGAGAAAACTCTATTAGAAAGACTCCATAACCTCCAGACTGTACTTTTCGACATTGGGGGCAACAAGGTCATCGACCATTCACTGACAACACAATTAGAAAAAGATATGGATGCGATGACGGAAAGTCTGCCTCCGCTCAGAGACTTCGTTTATCCAGGCGGATGCAAGGCTGCGGCTCAAAGTCACGTATGCAGAACGGTTTGTAGAAGAGCCGAGCGTAACTTTGTTACTTTGTCCAAAATTCGGCCCATAGACGCAAGTGTGCTATGCTTTCTCAACCGATTATCAGATTATTTTTTCATTCTGGCCAGAAAATTAAACTTCATTTACAATGTAGCAGAAAAAACATGGTAATTTTCTTGCAGAAAGACAGAAATTTTGTATTTTTGCGCAACCAATTGAAAAGGGCAGTCCTTATAGCTATCTGTGAGGCCACAGCCCCCGAGCTTTTGGATGCCCTCTGAGGAGGACGGTGAATTAACGAACAAATAAAAATCACGTAAAACTAAAGACTATGTACTGGACACTGGAATTGGCTTCAAAGCTTGAAGATGCGCCCTGGCCCGCAACCAAAGACGAACTTATAGATTATGCCATTCGTTCAGGCGCACCTGCTGAAGTGTTAGAGAATCTTCAAGAGATAGAGGACGATGGAGAAACTTACGACAGTATCGAGGACCTGTGGCCCGACTATCCATCGAAAGAAGATTTCCTATGGAACGAGGATGAGTATTAAACGTTAGATTTTAATCTAAGTAATTTAAAATCAGCGAGATAAGCAAATTTTATTTGTTTGTCTCGCTTGTTTTTTACCACCTAAAACTACACTATTTATTTGTCTAAAT
>Ga0256404_1005416_pt1 | contig 22580 bp, 22 predicted proteins | sample RumenRJG_01DNA_FD_185990 | JGI IMG/M metagenome (GOLD analysis project Ga0256404, IMG submission 185990) | Bovine rumen microbial communities from Lethbridge, Alberta, Canada - RJG_01 | ecosystem: Host-associated > Mammals > Digestive system > Stomach > Rumen | place: Canada: Alberta | collected...
TGCAGGTCCTGGGGACCCAGATTTAATAACAGTTAAAGGAAGAAATGCGATCGAACAGGCTGATGTGATTATCTATGCAGGTTCACTTGTAAATAAGGAGGTGCTATGTCCTGCAAAAGACGGATGCGAAATTCACAACAGTGCATACCTGAATCTGGATGAAACAGATGCCATAATCACTGAAGCGGTTAATGAAGGAAAGCTTGTGGCTCGTGTACATACTGGTGATCCGTCAATTTACGGGGCAATTGCAGAGCAGATTCGAGAGCTTAAAAAGCATGACATAGAATATGAGATTATTCCGGGAGTCAGCTCCCTCTTTGGTACAGCCAGCGTATTGGAAGCCGAACTGACCTTGCCTGAAATTTCACAGAGCGTAATCATTACACGCCCTGAAGGAAGAACACCAAAACCTGCCGGCGAAAGCTTGGCCAGCTTTTCAAAACACCATGCCACCATGTGCATTTTCTTGGGAATAGGCATGATCGACAAGGTGGTTGACGAATTGCTTGTAGGTTATGAGGAAACCACTCCGGTTGCAGTTGTCAAAAAGGCAACTTGGCCAGACCAACAAATAATTAGAGGAACCCTTCAAGATATTGCACAGAAAGTTAAAGATGCCAATATAACAAAGACTGCAATGATTGTGGTGGGAGATGTGTTAGATCCCGGTGACTTTAATGCATCCAAGCTATATGACAAAAACTTTAAGCATGAATATCGTTAAGTGAGTAAAACCCCTCACAATTTTTGCATAAAAATTCATGTCCTCAAAAGTCAGTGAAAAGAAGCTCTCCTAGGCTTTGATTATATGATTTTTGGGGAAACCCACTACTTTTGTTAACAGTTAAAATGATGTCCTCACAACTTTTTTTAGAGAATGATTTTATGATTGTTAAAATGGGAAAATAAGAGAAAATAGGTAGTGTTTGAACTGAATGTTTTGGAGGATATTATTCAAAACACAAATAGAAAACACAACAGAAGATTTAGAAGATTTCTGCGAAAGCACATCTATAAAAAACCAATTAAAACTCGAAGTAACAATATTTTAAAAAAAATAACAAATCAGCCAAAATCTAATTTTGGCGGACACCCGTTATCTAGGAGAATCAAATCCTCCAATTTATTTTTTTTCTTTTAAGGAGTCCACCAAAATTAAATATTGCCCATCAAGTTTCAAACCCCACTAATGTCAATTCCACTTTCCACATCATTTAATATACCATCATTACATAATATCACTCATGAATTACAATGAGAAGCTACGAAATATAAGAATCAGGGAGGCTATTGTCTTTCTTATTGTGGGCATGATAGTGACTGGTATCATTACAAGGGTTACAAGCCTTGACTCTATTCAGGGTTTTGGTGAAAACCTGCTTATCTTTATCGTATTTTTGGGTTTCATCTATATGCTGCGGGGCACTACCAGCTTTGCGGATTCAATCGGTTCTGCTTTTGAGCATAAAAATGAGATTATCTATCTTTTCGTGATCAATTTCCTGTTCGGGTTTTTCCTGGTTGCTTTTATCACGTTTTTTGACCCCAGCGGATTTGATACCTCTGCGCTTTCAAGAGAGTATACTGGTGTGGGTTTTCTATTCAATGTATTGTCTTCAGTGATTCTGGCTCCTGTTGTTGAGGAACTGCTTTTCAGAGGCGTTCTTTTCAATCGTTTGAATGAAAAAATGAGTCTTACCCTTGCAATGTTGATTTCATCATTACTGTTTGGCCTGTTCCATGGTTTTGGCGTTACCCAGTTCGTATTCGGATTGTGTATGTGTGTGGTTTACCTGAAAACCAGAAACATCATGGTTCCAATCATAATTCACATCATGAACAATCTATTTGCCGTGATTTTTGCGGATATCCTTCATGTTGAGAGTTTCATATTCCAGATGCCTATGCTTGCGGTGATATTGGTCGTGTCTGCGGTCTGCGGCATACTTGCCCTGCTTTACACCTACAGGGGCGTTAAGGCTTTAGAATGATTAATAAAAAAAGAGAATCAATTATCAAATGATAATTGATTTAAGTTTGAACTGAATGTTTTGGAGGATATTATTCAAAACCTATTGTAGTGCTATACATAATGATAATACTTGCATCATTTGCAATAGGAATCATAAAACTTAGTGGCTTCAAAAATGTTCGAATAGCCGAACTGCCTGGAAAAATAATACTTAGAGAACCAGTTAAAACAATAATTCTAAATCCGGGAATGATTCTTTTTATAGGATTCAGTATTGCATTGATGATATGTCAAATTATAGCCTAAATTCTCAAAACAAAAAAAGAAAAAAAGATTATGGGAAAAGATTAACTCCCATAGCTTCAATCATAGATTGGAAACCTAAAATAATAATGGCTACCCCACCAAATATCTCGATATAATCTGCATATTTGATAGCGACTTTAGTTCCGTATGTTCCGAGAAGGAACCATATGATTACAGCAATTAAACTTAATCCAGCTAAAATATATGGATCAACATGCGCAACTGCACCCTGTGATGCAAGAACCAAGTTTTCTATGTTTCCAAAAATAAGCAAACCGGAAAATGGAGCATAGTCTTTTAAATTAACCATTGTTTTCGCCCCTTTTAGTTTTTTCAATGTTCTGGACAGCACCGTGAATTGCTTGAACACCTAATATAACAATTGCAAGACCACCAATAAATGTGATGTAATTTGCATATTGGATTGCAACTTCTGTAGCTAGTGTTCCAATAGTTAACCAGATGATTACACAAATAATACTTAATCCACCTAATATTTTAGGATTTGCTCCTTGAACTACACCTTGTGATGCTAGAATCAAGTTTTCTATGTTTCCAAATATAATTAATCCTACAAAAGGTAAAAATTGTTCTAACAAATTATCACCATAAAAATATTTGTCATATTATTATTTAAATGTGAGTATTAACTACTATTTAGAAAATGAATAATTGAAACCAATTTAATACAATGACAATTATTGATATTTTACGGATTTCAAGGACATATTTGACATTAACCAGGCAGCATCATGAGTTAAATGCGAATCAATGAAAACCTACTCATCAACAACTATTAACAAAACTAGACCAAAATACAACAAAATATTAAAAAAAGAAAAATAGTAAGAGAAAATTAAGCTTTATCTGTTTGAACTGAATGTTTTGGAGGATAATATTCAAAACATTAACACCAGTCATTATTTAATGGAATATTCAAAAATATATTGTTGAAAAATTTTTGAAATGGAGTGAAACTAGGATTTATGTAATATTTTTTTTGAATTACTGCATGACATAAAATTTAATAACTGTGATTAAAAAATAGTTATTCATGGACATTAAGGCACCAATAATCATGGAGTTAATTTTCATCGTGATTTCTTTTTTGGTCTATATTATAACTTCCAACACATTTTTCATATTCAATTTCCTCTATATCGGAACTGCAATAGCTGTTGGGCTGTTCATGATGGCAAAAAATAACCGATACGCAAGAAACCTGATCATGCTTGCAGTTGGATGTTACCTGTTTATTTATGTTGGCATTTTAGGTCATGAAAACTTATCCTTGTCAGGATTTTGGTATTATTTAAGTTTAGGTGTTTTTGAAGGTGCCGTTATTCATTTTCTAATTGCAAAAATACTTGGACCCTTACTGTTTGGTCGTGGATGGTGTGGCTATGCCTGCTGGACAGCAATGATATTGGATCTGCTACCTTATAAAACCCATCAAAACGAAAGGAAAAACTGGGGACATGTCAGATACATATTATTTGCAGCAATATCATGCGGTGTATGTTCACTATTCGTTTTTAAAGTTGCTAATCTTGATTCAATAATATTTTACCTGTTTATTTTAGGAAATATCATTTACTATATTATTGGAATTGCACTGGCATTTTATCTTAAAGATAATCGTGCATTTTGCAAATATGTTTGTCCGATTACTGTATTTTTAAAGATTTCAAGCTATTTTTCACTTTTAAGAGTTGAAGTCAATGAAAATAAATGCATCAGTTGTGGCAAATGTGTAAAGGCATGTCCGATGGATGTTGAAATGTTAAACAATTCTAGAAAAAGAGAAAACGGTACGGAATGCATATTGTGCCTTGATTGTGTTCACACTTGTCCGAATGATGCCCTGAAATTATGATTTGGACGAACAGCTTTAATTTGAAAAATTATGTCTTTTCGTTTGAAATGAATGTTTTTGAGGAGTAATATTCAAAACATGCAGCATATTGCATAATTTATGGCGGGATAAGAATAGTCTCTCAATCATTTAATAGTATACAAGTGTTGTTATTCTACTAATTTTTGTTTTAATTTGATTGATTATGGCAATATTTTACTTTAAATTAGAAAATATGCACAAGATATAAATAACTTTTTTAACTGAAATTTGTTTAGAAATACCAAACCGAGAATGATATAACATGGCCAATTTTTGCATTAACTGTGGAACTAGATTGAGAAAAGATGATAAGTATTGTTTTAATTGCGGAACTAAAGTAGATGGATCCGATATTAAACAGAACAGCCATTCATTAAAATCAGCGCCTGATAATATTGAAAAAGAGAAAGCCAGAAAGGAGCTTAAAAGAGTAATCGGCGGAAAAATATTATTCAATCAAAATTTTGCTGATGAATTGCACAAAAATGGTTTGTTTGTTATCGATACCCGAAAAGCTATCCGACAGCAAATTGAAAAAGAAATAGACTCCGGCCAGATTAAAAGCGGAGGGGTTGAACTTCGGGTGAATCAGTTAATACAGGAATACAAAATCAAAAATGAAGAAAAGATTGAACTGGAACGTAAACAACTGGAAGAAATACGTAAAACTCTGGAAGAAGACCGTAAAAAGAAAGAATTGGAACGTAAAAGACGGGAAGAGGAATACAAAAGACAGGAAAAAGTGCGTCAAAGACAAGAAGCCGAACGCAGAAAACAGGAAGAAGAATATATAAGACAATTTGGTGGCGGTTATTGCAGTCCAAATTGCAGACATTACTATGAAGAATATTTTGATATCCATGGAGGAATAGTCGGAGATATCGATGATGAAGGGTATATCGAGTATTATTGTCATTTAGGGCATCCTTTATCTCCCGGAAGCTATTGCCAGGATTATGAGTAATCTTAAACATGGCTTTAAGAGACATAATCGATTAAATCAAAAAATAAATGAGTTTTAAATGGATGTTTGACATTATATTCAAAACTGCATCTCTTTGAAAAACTTGTGTGACTTGAATTTTTGTTAAATTGGGTGTTGAGACTTTGTTTGTTCTATTTTTTTCTTTGGTTATATGAAATGGATATTTGGGATAAAATTTTCAAACAAATTGGAGTTTGTCAAACAATAGGTCAAAATTTCATATTCATTATATAAATAATAATACAGATTTATATCATTGCTGTCATATATAATGTAATATTAACTGGCGGAGGTGAAAATTATGAAAAAAATAGTATTGCTAATTTTTATCTGTTTTTTAACAATTTCAGCAGTAAACGCTACCAACCAAACAGCAGTAAACGCCACCAATCAAACAGATCAAACATTCACTGATTTGCAGACAATTATAGACAATGCTGATGAAAATGCAACCATTGAACTCGATAGTGATTACTCCTTTGATGAAAGTAAGGATTCCACAATCACTATTCACAAGGCGGTTACAATTAATGGAAATAACCATGTTTTAGATGCGAAATCCAAAGTGGGGATAATGATAATTGATTCATCAAAAGTCACTTTGAACAACATTATTTTTAAGAATGGAAATAGTTACAATGGAGGAGCAATCTTTGCGGATTCCGTAATAATCAACAATTCTGAGTTTGATAGCAATAAAGCAGGATATATGGGAGGTGCTGTTTTCATCACAGGAACTTTTCCAATTACAAATGCTCCAAACGCCACAGATGACCTGACAATGCTGTCCGATGCAGTGAGGGTCAATAACTGCAAATTCATTAAAAACAATGCAAGGTATGGAGGAGCTATTTTCGCCAAAAACGGAATTGTTGAAAATTCAAAATTCAAAAGCAATAATGCGGAATATGGGGGAGCAATACATGCTGAAAATTCAGTTGTAAAAAATTCTGAATTCATCTCCAATAATGCAGATGTTGGAGGAGCCATATTTGCTACCAGATCAATCATCCTTTCATCAGGCTTTACGGATAACACTGGAGGAAGTGGTGGAGCGGTATATTGTGAGAGAAGCATAATTGATCATTGCAGCTTCACAAAAAATAAAGCTGATTATGGTGGGGCGGTAATGGCATTCGATTCAAAAATACATAATTCCAACTTCGATTCAAACACTGCTAAACATGAAGGGGGAGCATTGTACAGTTTCTATGGTGAGTTGATAAACAATGTGTTTATAAACAATAATGCCAAAGATGCTGAAGCGATTTATGGTGTAAACAACAATATTGTAAATTGCACCTTTAAAAACAATACCAATGCATTATATGATTATTCAGATGAACCTGTTCATTCCAATGATCTTTTGTCAACAGGTTATGCATGGAGTTTTGATGTAAATCATCCTGAAAATGCTGATGGATTAAATAATGCCTCAGGATTAAATACATCATCTGATAATTCATCACCAAATTCAAATGCAGATTCTGAAAATACCGGAAATCCAATTGCATTGCTTCTAATAGCTTTGGTTATTGTGGTTTTAGACTCAAGAAAATTCAAAAAGTAGTAATTTAAAACTATTACTACACCTCTTTTTTTTTAATCTTAAAATTATTTCAAATAATATTCAAGTTCAATGTGGATGGCAATATCGGTTTATATTTTTATCAAATTGAGTGTAACTGAAATGTTTCATTTGTCAAGTTCAAGTTTTACATTGATGATAATTAGATTGCATAAAGTATAAAATGTATAAAAAATTTTCATTAGTTTGAAATAAGTTTAACATAAAATGAATTTAATAATTCAGATGAATATTCAAAATAATATATTCTAAAAATTTGCTTGATTATGATAAAAAATTTTTTTCAAAATATATATTTTTGTATTAATTTATTCATTATCGTATACTATGATATTGTTAATGTTATGTCTTTGTACCTATCTGTACATTTATTTAATCTATTGTATGAAAAGTTGATTAATTAAACTTATTTTGTACATAATATTTAATTATGATAAAATTATTAAAAAGATATATGAATGATGATGAGCTATTTAAGTTAGTTGGATATGTGATGGCATCTGACTATCGTAAAAACATAATAAAAAGTATTGGTAATGATATTAAAATCCCATCAGTCATTGCAGAAGAAATTGGTTTAAGAACTAATCATGTTTCAAATGTTTTAAATGATTTAAAAAGTAAGAATATTGTTGTTTGCTTAAATGAAGAAGCAAGAAAAGGAAGATTGTATAAAAATACTGATTTGGGCTTAACAATCCTTAAATATATTGAGTGAATAGTTTTTAATAAAAAAAAGAAATAATTTTTAAATAGGATGCAAAGTCCCTATTTTTAATTGTTATTAAAGTTTTCAATAGCTGAATCTACAAGATTAATTACAGATTCCGCAAGATCAGGATATGAATCGTTAATAGGCACGGGTATGTTGTCGCAGTATACGACTTCAAGGCCCGCAGCTATCGCATCTTTTGTTGCAACGTCAACTGCTGCGGCTTTAAGTTCGGTCAGCATGACATCTGCCTTGTCCATATATTTTTTCATATCTTCACGCAAAAGAGGCCTGTTTGATAAGTGTGCGGTTGTTCCGATAACTTCACATCCGAAGTTGGCCTCGAGATATTCCACCAGCTTGTCCTTAACCTCTTCCGGGGCGGTTGTTGCAAACAACACTTTTTTACCGCTGATATCATCTAGAGGTTTTGGTCTGAACACGGTTGATATGACAACTGCATCCGGATTGACTTCACTTACGAACTCTTCAATCTTGGCTATTTTTTCATCCGAACACATTGGCTCTTCACACATTGTAAGGATGACCAGGTCTCCGAGACCAACCCTATAAGGTCCGAAATATGTTGTCAGGTTTTCAATTGGCTGGTTTGCTCCGATCAATGCAATTTTCTTATCTGTTTTGATTGGAGGTATTGCAGCTCCGCTTCCTTCAAAGATGGCGAATTTGGAGTTGACCTCGTTAGCAAGTTTGGCTCCCTTTTTCATGTTTGTCAGGAATACTTCTCCTGCCATTCCTCCTCCGCAGCGTCTGCAGCCGATGGTCAGGATTCTGCTCATTAAAGCATCTTCCCAATGGTCACTTGCTGCATGGACTCCTTTTTCGGATTGTTCAAGCAGGAATTCAGCATTTATTTCCAGCTCTTCGCCGTGAACGATTTCAGGCTCTTCAGGTCCTCCCCTGCCCATGGCTATTACGCATGGCTCATAGCCGTTTTTGTCGATTAGTCTTGACACGAAACCGGAAACTGCAGTCTTTCCGATACGCTTTCCAGTTCCGAGAATTGTTATGGAAGGTTTTTTCATTATGTCATATTGTGATGTGGGCTCGAATTTAAAATCAGGGCCTTCATAGCTTATTCCTTCATTCAGGACTTTGCATGCAATCTTAAACCTTTTCGGATAATCCAGTATTGGTTCATCGCTCAAATCTATTACTGTGTCAATGTCATATTTTCTTATCATGTCAACAATGATATCGTATGGGATGTCCTTGTCTTTGGCAAATTGGACAGGAACACCTAATTTTTCAGAGTATGTTTCCTCAGAGTCATCTCTCAATTTTTCTGTTCCTCCAATAAAAACGGCACCTGCTATATCAATGTGTTCTAAATTGTTTAGGGTATCTATTGCTTCTTGAGTAACTGGTAGGTAGTGTTCACCATCAACTAAACAGAGCATCTTGTTAAGGGCTTTCATGATAATTAGTTTTGTTTTAATAATATATATTATATATGAAAAAATTAACAATTGTCATAAGGGGTTTTAATCATTTCAAGCGATGGATGTAGTTTATATCGGGTTTAATTTCCATTGATTTTTTTAAATTATTATTAAAAATGATAATAGATATTTGAGTGATGTAACTTATATTGAATGCAATATTTAAATATGATTAGTTATTAAATATTAGAATATAAGTAAAAACGAGTTATTTTTAACTAACTGAAAATATTAGTTAATGGGTTAGATATCTATGTATAAAGACGAAATGATACAATTACACCAATTCTTAGTATATGTTTTAAAATATTTGGCTGAAGATGACCAAATTCGAAATGATTGCAGTGAATATATAACACTTAAGATTAGCCCACATCATATCCATAAAACAAAAGCTGAACACAAGCATGCGATTTTTGTCTTATGTAAAATCATCGCTCAAGTGATTGCTGATAAGGAGAACAGTTCAATTCCTGAAAATGTCCGCAATTCATTATCTGACTTAGTTACAAGATCTGAAAATGAGATTAAAGCGGATTAATCTTTTTTTCTATAATTCTTTTATGATTTTTTTGCCCAAATCGGTACATTTATATAGTCTGCCTTTTCTTACTTCTTCATTAATGCATAAAACCAGATTCTTCTTTTTTAAATCGGAAAGGGCAGTTGAAACCTGACTTGTTTTCACGTTTATTTCCTTTGCAATCTCTGAAGGCATTTTCAGTTCATCACCTATTGACTTTAAAGTGTTTGTTCTGTAGGGTGATATCTTAACATAGCCAAGAATCTTGAATATTTCTTTCTCTTCCATATTTATATTTGTTAAATTCAAGTAACAAATGTTTATATATCAATTATGTTCTTTTGTATTTATTTAATCATAATTTAAACATAATTTGAGAGACATTAGCTGTCTATTGGGGTGATTTTTTTAAGATATGCTTTGTTTCAAATTTTCGATAAACTTTATATTTAAATTGTAATTATTCAATAAATCTTAATTATTCTGTTTAAAACTATTAATTTATCATTTTAATTAATGTACATTTTCATACATTCATGTAACTTAATAGTAACCTTTTTATTTATCTTATAACTAATATAAAATCATGTTTGATAAACTACCAATTTCTTCAAAAACAGAAAGGATTCTTACCAAATCGTTAGATGAGGCAATCACTGTTGAAGAAGCAAATCATTTAATGAATATTAAAGGGTCAGACTTATACCCTTTACTAGCAACAGCAGACTATTTAAGACAGCAAATCGTTGGGGACAACGTGACATTCATTAATAACTGTAACATTAACTTCACCAATATATGTACAGTTAGATGTGGTTTTTGTGCATTCGGAAAGGATGCCGACGATCCGGAAGCATATATTTTAAATGATGAGCAAATCCTTGCAAAGGCTCAGGGAGCTGTTGAAAAGGGAGCGCATGAATTCTGCGTAATGGGAGGAGTTCTTCCTGATGCGGACATTGAATACTATGAGCATCTGTTGCAGCTTTTGAAGGGAGAATATCCTGATGTCATGATTCACGGATTTTCACCGACAATGATTAATGATGCATGCATTGTATCTGGAGTTGACATTGCAGAAGGCTGTGAAAGATTGAGGGATGCAGGTCTGGACACATTGCCGGGAACTGCCGCTGAAATCCTGACTGACCGTTCAAGAGATTTAATCTGTCCGGAAAAGGTAAGCGTTTCCGAATGGGTGGATATTGTTAAGACCGCCCACGAAGTAGGAATACCTGGTTCTGCAACAATCATGTATGGGCATGTGGAAACATTGGAGGAAAGGGTAGAACATATTGATGTTATCCGTAGGCTTCAAGAGGATACTCATGGATTTACAGAATTCATTCCGATGACATTCATGCATGAGTATTCACCAATATTCCTTGAAGGTCAAACAAATCTTGGAGCAACAGGAACAGAAGATTTGAAATTATATGCGGTTTCAAGATTAATGCTTAGGGATTTAATTCCAAACATTCAGGTATCTTGGGTAAAAATGGGATTCAGATTTGCACAGGTGTCACTGACTGCTGGTGCAAATGATTTAGGAGGAACATTAGGTGGAGATGAACTGTCTGAAGCATCTGGTGCACCTGATGGAGTGGAAGCTTCAATTGACACATTGGATAGTATTGTCAGAAACCTCGGAAGAAACCCAATTGAGAGAAATTCCAAATACACAGAATTTTACCCAATTGCACAAGGAATTGAACTTCCTTCAAAATAATTAGTTAGTGGTTTTATGAAGAAATTTATTGTCATTGATGGATTAGATGGGTCCGGTAAGGATACGCAGGTGAATATGATTGCTGACATGTACAGACAGCAAGGTCGTAATGTGATTGTCAGGTCCCATCCCTGCTCTGACAATAGATTTGGTAGAAAATCAAAGCAGGCGCTTTTAAAGACAGGAAAGATTAATCATCTCATTGCAACAGTTTATTTCGGATTGGATGCAATAAGATCAGTCGTCAAGTATAGTCATGACGATAAGGTGGATGTATTAATCTTTTCAAGATATATTTTGGCTGTGATGTATCTGCCTGATGTTGTAAACACAATTGTTTATAAAATAGTGGCTTTTGTCCTTCCGACATCCGACTGCATGTTCTTTTTGGACGTTACCCCTGAAGAATCATTAAGAAGGATAGGATCTCGCCATGAGGAAACTGAAATGTTTGAAAATATAGATTCCCTACGTGAAAATAGGTTGAAGTCACAAAAGTTCACATACAATTGGAACGTAATTCCAGGTGATGATTCTCCTGAAGTTATCTCTGAAAAAATCAAAAAAATATGTTTGGAAACAGATAACAAATCTGCTTAACTATAAAACTTGTTTTATTCCGCCATCGGTTATAATCATTATTGAATTTAAGTTTTCTAAAAATAGGGAAGCTATCGGATGAGTCTGAATATCCTTATGCATGAAAACAATCTCTTTTTCAACTATATCAATCCAATTTACATGATAAATGACAATGCCGTTGACAATCAATCCTAAATATTCCGGAACGAACCTGTCCTGATTAATCTCTTCAAAATACTGACTGTTTCTTAATGCATCTCTTAAAATATCATCCATCTTAAACACCTTTTCTTTCATAAACAAATTTAGGCACTGCCTTGTCCAGTGGCTCAAATGTTTCCCTGTTTTTAACTTCCATGCATTTCATGCTCACTTTAGAGTGAAGTGATGAAGGAAGCCTCAAAATCCTTTTCAAGTCTATTGATACCTTTGCGTCAATTGTTGCAAGATTAACACGAGCCATGGCATCAACAAGATTTTTATAGCGCCTTGGTCCGATATCCCTTTTAAAGTAACCCCAGTTGTCGTTATCCAAATGATGACGTGATGCCATGATGTCCTTCATCAGTTTAGGGTTGATGCCGTCAATTTTCTCATTGCCCACCAAATGCTGAATGTTGAATTTTACTTTGTCAGTAAATATTTTGGAATAGCCAACAGGAATTGTGAAGTGCTCAAAATTAAAGCTTTGATTTGAAACTTCAGAGTTTATGAATTGGGATTTTGGAACTTCAGCACCTGCAACATATTTCAGGACTTCAGATCTAAGCTCGCTGCTTGCCAACATCATTTCCTCGTCTAAAATTCTGATGTGATATCCTCTGCCTGAATAGATTAGGTGTATGTTCTTCAAGCCCAAATCTGATTCCAATGTATCAATCAAGGAGTTGACAATTTCTAAAGCTTCGCCAAGACAGGTTTCACACACTCCATTGCATTGACATGACCTGATTGGAATGTCTTTTGCATCAACATCGAAAATGTATTCTGCTTTCAACCAGTCTTCTCTTCTTCGGGGATTGTTGTAGAAAGCTACTGAAATATATGCTGCAAAGGGAGCTTTATATCTCATGAATTTCTTTAAGGACTCCGGACCTCTAAACACTTTGTACCTGTCGTTAGGTCCGCTGCCGTTATGGTCAAAACCGAATTCCCTTTTTTTCAAATCTGTGGAAATGAATTCAGGCAAATCTTTTTCGGACCATTCCTCACGGTAGTATTGCCTTCTCTCTTTTAGGCTTGCTTTAGAAAACATGATAATAAGTTTATTTTCAAAGTATTTATTTATTGGGTAGGTGTGCATCTGCGCGAAAATGTTTTTACATATTGAAACAAAATATAGTTGTGAGGTAAAATATTAGAAGGTGTTAATATGTTTTTGACAATCTGTTTATCATTGATTATTATTTTTTCAGTTACACTGCTTTTATATTCAGGTGTTGCACTAATACAGAATAGAAAACTTTTTGGATCAGCTCCTAAGGACATACAGGAAGCATTGACTGACCATGAAGAGCGTTTCAAGGGAGCACATCTCATTGGTTGGATTCTAGCTATTATTTCAGCTCTTTTAATACTATTTGCAATTGTTTATGGTGCATGGGATGGAATCAAGAATCATTTCGGTTTTTGGGACTTTTTCGTAAGATTTTTAATTATGCTCACTATATACAAGCTGTATGACATGATATGCTTTGACTGGTTTTTGCTTACAAAATCCAACTTCTACCAGCATTATTTTCCTGAAACCAGAAACTGTAAAAGCTATAACCACTATGGATTCAACATTAAATCACAATTGCTTAAGCTATTCATAATTTTCCCCTTAGTCGCTCTATTGCTTGCTTTCATTGTTTCATCATTGTAGTCACTAAATAATTTTATTAGATACTAATTTGAAATATAACCATATGGAAGAAATAGTTGAAGTTATTGGAGTTGAGCATTTAAAGGTAATCTTATCAGGCCTGTCACCTGAAGAAATCGTCAGGCCTGCATATGAAAACTGGCAGGCGGGCATCAGGACAGGGCACACTGTTTTAAATTTAGAAAACGGAAAGGTATACGGTTTGGGAATTGAATTCAACCAGCTGCCATTGGCAGACAATATTTACATTGAACTGTTTACAATTGAATCCCATGTAGAGCCAATTGATGAAGAGGAATTCTTCTCAAAATCAGAGTATGAAGAATTTTTGGAATTCAGCAGCACTGACCCGTCAGAGTATATACCGGACATCATCACTGAATTCTGTGAGATAAAGGGAATTGATGAGGATAAAAGAAAAATAGGGCTTTTGGCTTATAACTTTGAGACAAGAGAGCAGGCCAATTACAACATGTGGGAAACAGATATATTAAACAAGTATTACGATGCAATTTATGAAAACCACAACCCGTTCACATTCTCTCAAAATAGCCTATAGCTATTCCTGCTGGTTGTCAAGCTGATATTTCTTACGTCCATAACAGGATAAAGGATTGTTTATTCCTTTACAGGATTTATCGGGATGGCAAAGGTTTGGCAGGTGAATCTTAATCTTTTCACAGCTCATAGGGGTGTACCATTTGGTTTCTCCCTCATGGTTGATGTCAACTCTCTCATGCATTCCAAAACCTAATTTTGATATGATATTTATTTTTTCCTGAGGTTGGTCCTCAAATAATGGTGGTGTACAGTTGTCTGCTGCATCAAAAATCAATGGTAAAATCTCATTTTCTGTAATGCTCAAGTCAGGATCCATATCTGAAACCTTAACTGTTTCATCTGATGCAAATATTCTTGGATATAGTCTTGCATATGAAGCAAATGATGTTAAAAGCAATACGATGGCATCATTACGCCCTCCTGAGGAAACTCCCTCAACAGTAGACTTGATGCAAGGTGGAAATGCATCAGGATTTAATTTTCCGGCTTGAACACTACCGTAGATTCCTCCGCTACCTGCATAATATTGGTTGTATTTGCTGATTTCTTCCGGAATGAAGTCCTTCAGGGTTTCACCAATTTTTATGATGGCCGGGTGAATCTCGATTCTGGCAGACATTTCTTTGATTCTTGCAATGTATTCCTCGGTTTTCTGCATTATCAATCTTGATAGAATCTGTTCCTTAACGCTGTCACCGATTAGAATGTTATACATTCTGTCAGGGCTTCTGTCATGGAACTTATCTGCAAATCTTTCTAAAAAGTCTTCCTGCTGGAGTATTATGTCTCCATTGTCAATTAACAGATCGGTCAATTTGAGTTTTTTGGAAGCCACGACATCCCTTAGGGACTTCCAGTGAATTGAACCGTCAATTTTGACCTCGTCAAGAACCTCGTCAATTATGTCTGCCCTTTCCATCGGAGGAATTTTTGCAAGCCTTTCTAGAATGAGGTTTCCCTGTGATTCGACAAACAGTCTTGTCTCCCGTGAACCTAAATTGAACTGGATAGCTATTGCCTGACATAATATGTGGAATGTAACTACATCCTGAGAATATAGCTCGCTGTTTGTCAGAAATTCGAATTCTGCCTGGGTGAAGTTCTTATTGTTTTTCTTCTCGATTGCCCATTGGATTCGCTTGATTGCCAAGTCTGAATATGATTTTGGAATTAGTGAATCATCTGAGATTCTTTGGTTGATGGTATGGGTACATATGTCGATTAGGGATTCGTCCTCTTCGAATATCTGGTTTAAATCTCCGTAACCTCTGATGATTGTTCTTCCCTCATCGGACAATGGGTTGATATAAGAAACTTCAGTCATGTTTTTAACTTTTTATTTTATATATTAAATAGATAACTCATTTTTAAAATCAAAATTTATTTCATATTGTTATGATATAACACTGTTAAAAATAAGCATTTATTTAATATAAGTAACATAATTAAATCATGTTTAAATTAAATGAGGGGATTAGATAAATGTCAAAAATATTTATTTCATGTGCACTTCCTTACGCTAATGGGCCATGTCATTTGGGACACATCCGTTCAACATATCTGCCTGCGGATATCTATGCAAGATACAACCGTATGGTTGGCAATGATGTTTTGATGGTTTGTGCCACTGATGAGCATGGAACCCCAATTGCTGTAAAGGCAGATAAGGAAAACAAGAAACCTATTGAAATTTCAAAAAGGTATCACGACATGATTGTTCGTGATGTGGAGTCAATGAACATTTCACTGGATAACTTTACAAGAACTACAGATGAGGCTCACTACGAGCTTTCTCAAAACTTCTTTAAGAAATTATATGATGATGGATACATATACAGGGAAGATATCCAACAGCTGTACTGTCCGAACTGTAACAAATTCCTGCCGGACAGGTATGTTGAAGGATTATGTCCTGTTTGCGGTTCTGAAGCTAGAGGAGACCACTGCGAAAAATGTGGAAAGGCACTCGATCCAATAGAGCTTGACGAACCTCACTGCATTACCTGCGGAACAACTCCAGTCATTAAGGATACATTCCAATATGCTTTCAAGTTATCCGAATTTGAGGATGACTTGAAGGATTATATTGAAAACAATGAAAACTTGCCTGCAAATGTCAAAAACTATGCGTCAAACTGGCTAAATGAAGGACTAAATGACTGGATTTTGACACGTGATATGGATTGGGGTATTCCAGTACCTCTAGATGAGGCCAAAGGCAAAGTATTATACGTTTGGATTGAAGCATTCTTGGGTTACATCTCATCAGCATCACAATGGTCAAAGCAATCTGGAAGCAAATGGGAGGAATACTGGAATGACTTTGTTGTTCATTTCATAGGAAAGGACATCATTTACCACCATTCAATCTTCTGGCCAGGATTGCTCAAGGCTTACGGATGCAAATTGCCTGACATGATTTATGCAGGTGAATTCCTCTCCCTTGAAGGAGAAAAGATGTCAACCAGTAAGAATTGGGTTATTTGGATTGCTGACTTTGTAAAGGATTATGACCCTGATTTATTGAGATATTATCTGACAATCAACGCTCCATTAAACAAGGATTCTGACTTCTCATGGGATGACTTCCAGAGAAGAAATAATGATGAGCTTGCAGATGTAATCGGAAACTTCCTGCACAGGACATTTACATTCACACGCAAAAACTTTGACAATAAGATTCCTGAATATGCAAATCCGTCTGATGAAGATGAAGAATTCAGAAAAGCTATTGAAGAATTACCTGCTAAAGCTGGAGAATACATCTCCAAATTCGAATTCAGAGAAGGATTGCTTGAAATATTTAAAGTTGCCAAAAAAGGAAACAAGTATTTCAATGATGCAGAACCATGGAAAGCAGTTAAGGAAGACATGCAAAAAGCAGCAAACTGCATATATTTATCTAATCAATTAGCTAAAACATTGGCATTCACTTTAAAACCATACTTGCCGACAAAAGCTGATGCAATAGCTAAAATATTAAACATTGAAGATTTAAGCAACTGGGATGATGCGGCAGTATTCCTTCCAGTCGGACATGAAATAAATAAGGCTAAACCTTTATTCAAAAAAATAGATGATGATGTAATTGAAGCCGAGAAGGCAAAATTGCAAGAAAACCTAAAAGAAAATAGTGAGGATGAAACCATGAGTGATTTAATCAGTATTGATGACTTTGATGAAGTTGTAATTAAAATAGGACAAGTAAAAGAAGCGGAAAAAATAGAAAAATCCGACAAGTTATTAAAATTACAAGTTGATATCGGTGAAGAAAAACCTAGACAAATCGTTGCAGGACTTGCAAAATTCTATTCCCCTGAAGAATTGATTGACAGAAAAGTATGTGTGGTTGCAAACCTACAGCCTGCAAAATTATTCGGAACATTATCTGAAGGAATGATTTTAGCTACTGGTGAAACCGGTGCATTATTATCCCCTGATGAAAACGGAAAAGTTGGCGAAAGAATTCAATAAATAGATTAAAATGCCTGAGTCTGTCTTAGTAAATAAAGCCGAGAACTACCTAAAGGAAATATCAAACGATTCAATTAGTCTAGATAATATTGATGATTTTGATAATTTCAAAAATCTTTACTTTAAGCTAGATGACAGACTAAACACTTTACAAAAAATTAAGGAGGATATGGATGCGCAGGGATACGCCACCCCTTTCACATCCTTAAATAAATATGGAACAAAGGCTGTTGCTGAAGTCACAGTTGATGAGATGGGTGAAAGCAGTCGCCACAATCAGATATTCAGAAGTCGGGCAAATGCCAAAAAGAACATTCTGGATAGGGTCAAATCAGCTATTGATTCACATAAAATAGCCCTCGGAAACCTTGAACAATTCGGTTATGTAAAATGCAATTCCTGCTATAAGAAATATTCCATGAGTGAATACAAGCAGATGGAAGGCAAATGCAGCTGTGGATGCAAGGCTTTCACATTTAAGATAAAACGTGAGGCAACACAGAGAATTGAGATAATTCCTCATCTTCCGCTGTCCGGAAATTATATGGTTTTGAGAAATGGTCTTTCTGCATATGGTAGGGAATCACTCAAGCAAGTGTTAAACATCTTAAAGCAGGAACGTAAGGGTGTTGTGAAAACCATTTCTTTAGTTGTCAGATTTAGGGATAAGAACAACCGTCTGGTTAGAAAAAATGTCACTTTAGACTCCGAATATGTTGACAATTATGAAGAGGAAATAAGGAAGATGTATGGAAGGCATGTAAGAATCGAGGCCTTGAGATTCCATAGAACAAAACCTGCCATCATTGATGACAAGCATGCAAGAAATGCCCTTGCATTAGGCTATGTCAGATATGCCGAAGAGTTAATTTCAAACATCAAGGATGACATTTTAAAGAGAAATCTGACAGATTTTAAAAGAATCAACAAATATGATGAAATCATCGCCGAATATGAAAATCAAACTCCGGACTTTATAGACAAATATGACTTGGATGCAATCGACAATTGGAGAAATTCTAAAATCGAGGAAAACTTCAAGAAACTTGGATTTTATGATAGATTCGGAAGCATTACAAGATCATTGAGCAGGGATTTAAAGAAAAGGGACAACATATACATGAATATATTGAAGAATATCGCTTCAACACTAATTATATGGGATATTTTCAGATATTATCTTACCACTTCAAATAACTCCCGTAAAATTGACATTGGACCTTTCCCGTACATTCGTGTAGAACTTGACAGGGAACAGAGGAAGGTGTTCCAAACAACCTACACCAAGGTCATTGAAACATTAACCAATTTCACAGACATTAAAATCATCCCCGTTTATGAAATGGACCTGCTGTTGTATGAAAAATTCAAATTCGAAAAGGAAATCAGAAGCTCAAATATCAAATTCAATCATGTTGCATTGGGTGCTGCAATAATTAAGAATCATTCCGACATACCTCTTGAAAGCATCAGTAATGCATTGAATATCAATGAGTCAAGAGTCAAAAAAGAGCTTAAAAACATTGACAAAATTAAAAATCCGAAAAGCGACAAGTCCAAGAAATTCTTGGATTTAATCAAAAAATAGTGATTATATGGATAAAGTGACTACAGTTCATATAACGAAAGCATTAACTTCCTCAATGATTGTGGAGTTGATTGAAAAATACCCTAATTTGTCTGAAATAACATGTGCTCCTAGTGTGTACGATAGAACATCGGACACTTATATTGATGCATTAAAACAATTAGATATCGAAGTTAAAAAGAAATATGTTGTAGGTGCAAAACCTAAGAGCGATGGTGCTGAGGTTGAAGTTTTTGAATTGTCAAATAAAGGTTTTAAACCCAGAGAAATTGCTGAAAAAATGAATATATCACTTAATCGCGTATACTATTTGCTTAGAAAAACCAATGCTGACATTGATAATAGAAAAAGAAAGCATGATCACTTTGAAGTAAAACAACTTAAAAATAAAGGATTTTCTGCAAATGAAATTTCAAAAAAATTGGATATTCCCCTTAGAAGTGTATATTATATTTTAAACAAAAAATAATCTTTTTTTTTAAATTTTAATATTGATAGATGCAGCATTAATTTTTCTCATTAACGAGGTTTTCATATAATTGAAAATAACATGTTTTAATTTATTTTAGTTTTATTGATGCCTATCTTTCTAAATCCTTAAGTGAATCTGCCATGTCTAATTTTTTAATCTTATATGAAAAGAGTAAATTTGTTATTATTAATGTGGATAATATAATTATTAAAGTAATTGCTATATTTGCAGTTGATATTGACGGCAGCAGGTAGAAGTTGTTTCCAAATGCAGGTATCAAAAAGGATAAAATGCACTTTGCAATAGGGACTCCAATAATAAAACCGATAATTATGAAAAGTAAGCTTTGTGCTGCCAATATTCTTGTTAAAGATACAGTTTTAAATCCTAAAACTTTAAGTATTCCAATCTCCCTTTCCATTTCAGTGAATGATAATATATTTAAATTATAAAGAATCACCAGCACTAAAATTACTGCAAACAACAGCAATGCCTCAATTATAATCATTGAGGTCTCTTCCATCTTATCCCAGCCGTCAATCAAATCATTTAAATAAACTATATCTGTTCCATTATATGGTTCGCTGACATGCTGTGAGGTTACGATGCTTGTTGGAGTATAATTCAAACCTATTTTCTCTAATTTATCTGGAGACATTACTAATCCTTGAGAAAATGGACTTGAATGCATTTTATCAATTTTGACTTTAATATTTTTGTCAGAACCTAGAATATGGAATTCTATTGTATCTCCAACATCAACATCCATGATGTCTGCCATTTTTCTTGAAATTGATACTTCATCATTTCCAATTTCTATTTTGTCATGATTGTCATCGGTTATCGTAATCAGGTCCGTGTCGTTTAAAACCATTAGGGAAGCAGCTTCCGTTTTATTATTAATTATTTCAATACTTGATTCCATTATTGAATCGCCGTTAACTTCTTTTGCAATTGAATCAATGTCGGCTAAGCTGGTATTATCATCAATTATTAATTTGGATTCGAAATGATTAACATCATCAAAATACCATTCTTTTGATTCATTCATCTGTTCAAATAATCCTAGTCCTGAAACCAATAGCATGGTACATCCTACCACTCCAAATATTGTCATTATTGCTCGATATTTATTTCTTTTGATGTTTCTGTAATTCCAGCGGAAATTAAAAGGAATTACTTTCCAAATCTCCCATTTTTCAATAAATGACTGGTTTGCTGTTTTAGGTGCCTTCGGTTTTATTGCCATGGAAGGACTTTCATTTGCAATGTGTCTAATTGAGTAATATGAAACTATGAGGGATAAGGCTGCCATAATTGGAATTAAAACTAATGAGTTGATAAATCCCATGGAATGCCAATAAGGGAATTTGAAATAAAATGTTCGAGGCGCATGGGCAATTGAATGGAATATTATCGGCCCCATGATTGCACCCAATGTAGATCCTAATGTCACCAACATAAAACCTGAAGTCAGATAATGCCAGATAAGTGTTTTATTTTTAAATCCGTTTGCTTTTAAAATACCAATTTGGGTTCTTTGATGTGAAATAATCCTGTTCATTGTTGTTAAAAGGATCAGCATTGATATGAAAATGAAAATTGATGGGAAAACTGCAGAAAGTGTTTTTTGTTGGCTGATTGATTCTTCAACTACTTTCACACTATAGTGATTATGCTGTTCTAAAAAGGAAGTATAATATCCATTCAAACGATAATCCAATAGTTTGGAGTAGGTTTCAGGTTTTCCATCAAATTTCACCTGGAGTACATTGTAGGTTATGTTGTCTGATGGAAATGCCTTATGTGACATGTAAGCGAACCCTGTGGAATTATGGTCCGGCACTGTTGAAGCCACAGGTGAATTGTAGACGTATTCCGGGGAATATCCTAATCCTCTGATGACTTTTGTTATTTCAATGCCGTTACTTTCAAATGTGATTTCATCTCCGACGGATAAGTTTCTTGCATCTGCAAAACTTTTATCCAGCCATACTCCTTCAGAGTCGTTGATGTCCAGTTTTTTCCCTTCAATCACATAGAATTTGGATATTGTGTTGTTTTCAACAAAATGCAAAGGAATCTTTGGCGCATTATCTAGTTTTGCCTGAGAATCCACAACTAATTGCCTTTCCATTTGGGTAGTCGCTCCCAATAGGTATGTCTGTTCCACGAATTCGTCAACCAGATAATTTGAATAAATCCAACCGTCAGCCAAATTTGTCTCTTCATAATAGTCATCAAGTGTGGTCTCAAAGTTGGTTGTGTCTATGTACATTCCGGTAAATACGGACACTCCAATAAATGCCATTAGAAAAATGGATATGAATTGGATTTTATAATCCATTATATCTCTTATCATCTTTCTTTTAAGCATTTATTTCCACCCTATACTATTTTTATTTAAAATTTAACTTAGATTAGAATTCTTTTATAAAATCATTTTTACAACAAATAATGTTTGGTCCATAGAATTGACTCAATGAATGTTTGACATTTAAAAAATTTGATATTTTTTATTATGAACTACGAACTTTTTGACAGCAAATCTGCTGCGTTATCCTCTATTGTGGATTTGATATTTCCCAAATCAGCGTTATTCAAATAATCATTTGCCTTGGACTGCAAATCTCCGGTAATGTTTTCCACATCGGAATGAGTATTGTTTAAATTGTCATTTTCCGGATAAACATTTTTGTACTCCACAGATTTGGCCATATGCACAGCCATATCTTTATCGTTGCAGCAAATCAGGATATTGTCATGAGTAGTTTCATTGGTTAATGGTATGCAATAGAATTCGCCGTTATAATTAACTTTGATAATGTCGAAAATGTGAATTTCCAATAAATCATCGG
>Ga0256404_1005418_pt1 | contig 22574 bp, 23 predicted proteins | sample RumenRJG_01DNA_FD_185990 | JGI IMG/M metagenome (GOLD analysis project Ga0256404, IMG submission 185990) | Bovine rumen microbial communities from Lethbridge, Alberta, Canada - RJG_01 | ecosystem: Host-associated > Mammals > Digestive system > Stomach > Rumen | place: Canada: Alberta | collected...
TCACCACTGTCGTGGAGGAGGACGTTGGCTTCGGCCCGGAGAACCTCGGCGTTCCAACGACTGAGATAATCGAACGCGTACACAACGCTCTCGATGCTGTCGGCATGCTCGACTATGCCAAGCATGCGCCGCACATGCTCTCAGGCGGTCAAAAGCAGCGCATTGCTATAGCGGGCGTGCTCGCAATCGACCCCGACGTACTCGTTTTCGACGAGGCGACTGCGATGCTCGATCCTCTCGGCAGAAAGGCCGTTATCGAGATCGCTTCCCGCCTGAATAAAGAAAAGGGCAAGACGGTCGTAATGATAACGCAGTATATGGAGGAGGTCACCGCAGCCGACCGACTCGTCGTTATGTGCGGCGGCAGGATCGCCATGACAGGTACTCCTGAGGAAATTTTCAAACGCGGAAACGAGCTGAGGGCGCTTCGGCTTGACGTTCCCGTGATGGTGGAGCTTCGCGATATGCTCCAAGCCGAAGGACTTATTCCCGAAAACGATGCGCTCTCCGTTTCGGAGATGGCGGAGGTAATATGCCGATCATTGTTGAAAAACTGACACATACTTATATGCCCAATACCGATAACGAGTTCGTTGCCGTTGAGGATATTACATTGACCATAAACGACGGCGAGTTCTTCGGCATAATCGGGCACACCGGCAGCGGCAAATCCACATTCATTCAGCACCTCAACGGGCTTATGCAGCCCACGGGCGGCAGTGTAACGGTGGACGGCTTCGATATGAGCGACAAAAAGCAGCGCGCAAAGGGCAGAGCGCTTGTGGGAATGGTTTTCCAATACCCCGATTATCAGCTCTTCGACAGCACCGTGCTCGATGACGTTTCATTTGGTCCGAAGAACATGGGGCTTGATGAGGAGGAAGCGAAGCAGCGCTCAATTGAAGCCATGCGAATGGTCGGTCTCGATCCGGAGCTTTTTGCGGAAAAATCTCCGTTCGAGCTTTCGGGCGGCGAAAAGCGCAGAGCCGCGCTTGCGGGCATAATAGCGATGCGCCCCAAATACCTTGTGCTCGACGAGCCTATGGCGGGTCTCGACCCTTCGGGCAGGCGCGAGATACTTGCAACCATAAATTCGCTTCGCGATGAGCTCAAATGCACCGTTATCATGGTCAGCCATTCGATGGAGGACGTTGCGCGCTCGGCGGAGCGCATAGCCGTTATGAACGACGGCAGGCTCTATGCGCTCGGTACTCCCGACGAGATATTTTCAAGAACCAAGGAGCTTATATCGCTCGGACTCGATGCGCCGCAAACCGCCCGCCTTGCGCAGGAACTTCGCGAGCGCGGCTTTGAAGTGCCCGAGGATATCTACACAAACGAGCGTTTTGTATCGTGGCTGAAGGGGAGGATGAATGATGCTTAAGGATATCACTCTCGGTCAGTACGTTCCCGGAGATTCCGTCCTGCACAGGCTTGATCCTCGCACGAAGATATTGCTGATGGTCGCGTATATCGTGGCTGTATTCCTCGTTAAAAGGATAGAGGTTTTCCCGGTGATCATAATCTTCACCGTTGGAGTAACGCTGCTTTCGCGCGTTCGCCTTTCGTATCTGGTTAAGGCGCTCAAGCCGATGAAGCTGCTTTTGCCGCTGATGTTTTTAATGAACCTTTTTCTCATTAAAACAGGCGATCTGCTCGTTGAATGGTGGATATTCAAAATTTATAAGGACGGCCTTATAAACGCCGTTTTCATCGTGCTTCGTCTTGCAACTCTCGTTGCGGGAACAAGCCTTCTAACGCTAACCACAACGCCCATCGCGCTTACGGATGGGCTTGAGAAGCTGCTTTCGCCGCTCAAGGTAATAAAATTCCCCGCGCATGAGCTTGCCATGATGATGACCATTGCGCTCCGATTCATCCAACGCTCGTTGAAGAAGCGGACAAGATAATGAAAGCGCAGCTCGCGAGGGGTGCGGATTTTGAAAGCGGAAACATAATCAAGCGCGCCAAGGCGATGATACCCATACTTATTCCTCTCTTTGTGAACTCCTTCCGCAGAGCGGACGAGCTTGCAATGGCGATGGAGAGTCGCTGCTACCACGGCGGCGAAGGCCGCACCAAGATGCGTGTTTATTCCTTCAAAACCATCGATCTGATTGCGTTCATAGCAATGGCGCTTTTGATCGCATGCATCATTATTATGAATAAGTTCATGCCGAATATCTTTTAAAGTCGTACCGGTGGGGGAGCGGATGGAAAAGAGCGAAAGATTTGCCGTAATAGATACAGAAACGAATTGGGACAACGCGCTTATGAGCATCGGGGTGGTCATTTCGGATGCAGAGATGCGCCCCCTCGATGCCAAATACTTCATAATAACGCCCGAATTCGAGCGCGGCGGCATCTATGAAGACAGCCTCTTTATCGTTGAAAAATATGAAATGCTGATGCGGCACGAGCTCGAATCTGCGCTTGACGGATATCTTAAAGCAAGCGGTGTAAAGCGCATTTTTGCCTATAACGCCCGCTTCGACTTTGGGCTTCTTCCGGAGCTGTCTGCCTATGTTTGGCACGACATAATGGCGGTTGCGGCATACAGGCAGTTCAATAAAAGCATCCCGGACTGCGCCGACTGCTATAAAACGGGCAGGCTCAAGCGCGGCTTCGGCGTTGAGCCGATACTGCGTATGCTTTCGGGCGAAACGAACTATTTTGAAACGCATAACGCCGTGGTCGATGCGCTCGACGAGCTTACCGTAATGCGCCTTCTTGCACATCCGATCTCGGTTTATGAATGTGCAACAATTTAAAGCGCTCAAATATATCGCGATTTTGCTCAAAAAACGCTTGACAAACCGCTTGAGCACGAATATAATACTACTGTTCAAGAAGAAGCCGCCCGCTTCTCACTCGCCGCAGGTATTTATGCAGGCGCAGTAGTTAGGCAAAAAAGCTCAGCTTGTTTGTGCGCGGCGCGGAATGCGGCGCGTTTTCTTTTTTGAAAAATTTTCAACAAGGTGGTGGATATCATAGCAACTCAGGAATTATTGATCAATGAGGAGATCCCCGATAAGGAGATAAGGCTCATTGGAAGCGACGGCGAACAGCTTGGCATCGTTAAGATCGACCATGCGCTGCGCATCGCCGAGGAAAAGGATCTCGATCTCGTTCGCATCGCGCCGAACGCGAACCCGCCCGTCTGCAAAATTATGGACTACGGCAAGGCTCGCTTCGAGCAGATGAAGCGCGAGAAAGAGCAGAGAAAGAACCAGGCAACCATTGAAACCAAGGAGATCCGCCTTTCCTCCACGATCGATACGCACGATATGGAGGTCAAAGCCAAGGCGTGCATCAAGTTCCTGAAAAGCGGCAATAAGGTCAAGGCTTCCATCCGTTTCCGCGGTCGTCAGATAACCCACGGCGACGTTGGCCTCGACGTTATGAACGCTTTCTATGAGATGGTTCAGGATTACGCAGTCATGGAGCGCTCCGCAAAGCAGGAGGGCAAGAATATGACCATGATACTGAGCCCCAAACCCGCACCGAAGAACTGATATCTATTTAGGAGGAATACCCATGCCGAAAATCAAGACCCACAGGGGCGCCGCAAAGCGTTTCAGCTTCACCAAGAGCGGCAAGATCAAGAGGGGCAGGGCTTACAAGAGCCACATCCTTACCAAGAAAACCACCAAGCGTACCCGTAACCTTCGCAAGACGGCTTACATCGCTGAGGAAGAACAGTCCAAGATCAGCAAGCTGATCCCCTACAAGAGATAAGGAGGACAAGGAAAAATGGCAAGGATCAAAAGAGCAGTCAACGCTGTTAAGAAGCGTCGCAAAGTTTTTAAGCTCGCAAAGGGCTACTATGGAGCAAAGAGCAAGCTCTACCGCGCTGCAAGTCAGCAGGTCATGAAGTCCATGGCTTACGCCTATGTTGGCCGTAAGCTCAAGAAGAGGGAGTATCGCCGCCTTTGGATCGCCCGTATCAACGCGGGTGCAAGGCTCTGCGGCACCAATTACTCCAACCTCATCCATGGTCTCAAGCTCGCGGGCATCGATATGAACCGCAAGGTTCTCGCGGATCTCGCTATCACCGACATGACCGCATTCAACGAGCTCGTAAACGTTGCGAACAACGCGCTCAAGGCGTAAATAATGTAAGCAATAATTCAAAACCGCGTCGGCTTTCCGAGGCGGTTTTAGTTGTTTAGGATTCTTGAATTGTTGTCTATACGTTGCTTCAAATACAGCCAAACGGGAGTAATCACCGAAGCTTTACGCTCGCTATCCATTCCTTAAAGGTGTCAAGATCAACAGGCGCACCATAACCCAAATTGAATAGATATCCGTCTTGGATCCAAGACGCATCTGCGTATTCTTCTGTTACCTTAATTCTAACTATTCTTCCTTCAATATCGTACTCAGCAAAATCGCCATGCTCGGCATCAACGAAAACCGTTACAGTTTTGCTTGCACACTGTTCAAGGAAAATATAGTTTTTATCATTATCAGCATACACAGTAGCAAGGTTGGTATCAGATTTATCTATTCCATCTAATGTGAAGCCCTCTGGAATAGGTGTTAGCCCGTATTCTTCCTCTATTTTTGTCTTCGTTATCTCCGGTTGGCTGTACTCCACATGATCGCCGAATACCTTGATAAAGAATCCCGCAATACTCTTTCTAACCTCGGGTACGGCGCATGCAGCCGCAGCCAAGGCAAGTATTGCCGCTGCAATCAGCCAAAGCTTTCTGACCTTTCTGCGCTTAACAGGGACGGATTCTTCGGTCTTGCAGCCGTCCTCATCGGAACCTGCGTTATTTATAAGCGCATTCATTTTCTTTTCAAAGCCGTCGGAGAATATGTGCTGCTCTTTTGGCGCTGATGCAAGTATCGCTTCGATCTCGGCATCCAGCAGCTCGCCGTAAGCATCGGCTATTGCTCGTTTGCTTTTTTTGATCATGCGGCGCCTCCTTTCAGCACAAGCTCGCGAAGCATCTGCTTCGCACGATAAACGCGCTTTTTGATCGTTTCGTAGTTTTCTTGAAAAAGCTTGGCGATCTCGACCGAGGAATACCCCTCGAGGCTCAGCCACAGCGCATCGGCATACGCGGGATCGAGCTGCTTTACAGCCGCCTTCGCCCGCTCGATAAGCTCGTTATCGGCCGCGATCTCATCCAATGGGTCGGAACCGTCGCTAAACTCGAAGCCGGCATCCGTCAGCGAATCGAGCGAGGCGGTTTTCGAGCGGCGCTTGAGCATATTCAGCGCGCGGTTTTTAACGCAAACGAAAAGAAAGCATCTCTGCCCTTCCTCGCCGCGCTCGGCAAGCTTTTCCAAATTGGAATCCGCGACTGCCAGAAAAACGTCGTGCACCGCATCCTCGGCCTCGGCGGGATCGGAAAGATACTTATTTGCAACGAGGAACATCGCGCGGCGGTGATCGTTATAAAGCTTCGAGAAAAAGCTTCTTTCATCCTCGGTTTCTATCATTGAAAGATAGAATGTGAGCATACCGATGATCTCCTTGACAAGAAATGCGGCAGCGCAGCCTTTGACACGCTGCCGCAGAATCTATATTAGCAGAAAATCGGCATATTTGCAAGCGGCGGAGGGGCGAATGCCGCAGGATGAGATTTGCTAATCTTGATTACTCAAACTTTGCAATGCCGGTGAAGTCATGAACGCCGAAGCCGGTGTCATGCTCATAGGAAAGCTCGAATTCCGCTTCCGCCGAAATCAGCTTGCCGTCCGCGTCGTACCAGCCGAGGAATTTATGCCCTTCGATGGGTTCTGCGTGTACATATACATTGTAGTAAACATCACCCACACCGCCTGAAACGGAAACCTTTCCATTGCCTTCTGAAGTAAGATCGACGGTAAAGGAAGACACATACCGACTATGGCTTTCGGAGCTTATGACGAAGTCATCATTAGCATTACTGTCGATGAAAAAAGCATCTTTAACACTATTGAGATAGACATCGTCAACATGGCAGTTCTTGATAAATATACTCTCGAACGTAGTATTGTAGGTCATAATACTTTCAAGGTATATGAAGGTTGTATCGTCGGGCATGTCCTGGGATATTCCATGCAGCTTGAATTCACCGGTAAGCTCAATGGGATCATCCTCTGTTCCGCGAAGATAGATTTGGGTTAAATATCCGTTTTCATCCCAAAACAGCCATGAGTCGTAGCTGTCCTCGCGCTCCTTACCCCAGAACTCTATCCTTGCGGGATCATAGTTCTTAAAGCACTTTTCGCCGTTCTTAACGCCGTTTTCATCCTTCAGCTCGAAGAACTTGAGCAGTTGCTCATACTCCTCCATGCAGTAGGGGTTGGGCGCTTCGCTCGGAGCTTCCGTGGGTTCGGGAGTAGGTTCTGCGGTGGGTTCAGCGGTATGTTCCGCAGTGGGGTTGGCGGTCTGCATCTGCGCGATGTCCGGTGATGTGGTGACCTTGGACCCGTTCGCAGCTTCATGGCGCGAGGTGCAGCCGGTGAGCATCAATGCAGCGAGGGTGGCGAGCAATGCTGTAAATATGGGCTTTTTCATTGGTTTTGTAAACTCCTTCTTTAGTTAAAAACACTGTTGTTTCCCGCGGCGCACATATAAGCTTGTGCGCCGCAAGATGAGATTTACTGAGCTCGATTACGCAAATATGTGCTGTTGTGCTCGCAGCTCAGCCCGCGTAAATGAGCGGCTCTGTAAAATAATCGTCCTGACTGATGTCGTTCAGGCGTATGTACGGGGCTTCGTAATTGAACGAAAACTCGACCTGTCCGATCCTGCCGTCCGGTATTCTGAGCTTTACGTAAGATTCAAGATCGGTGCTGACGGGAACGATGTGCTCGCCGACAGGAATGGTAACTTCTTCGCCAAGGCTGCCGTCGTCATTTACTATCCGAACGGTCATCTCGCGCTTGAGGGACTGATGCTCCAGCCAGTAACTATCTTCGTAAGTCGAAAACTTGAAGTCGTCAACGAGCTTCAAGCCCGATGCATCCACCGTGGCGACCGCGCCGAGGAAATCGGCATTAAGAACATTGGCATGAACGGATATCTCAAATTCGCCGGGCTTCAGGCTTGTATCGTAGATACTGAAATAACAGCTTCCCTCCTGTGTGAACATCCCCGAACCGTCCTCATTCACGCGGCAGATGAGCGAAGCGGGATCGTCGCTGCATTGATCCCAGCTCAAAAGAATGTCGATACGGCTGTCGTTTTCGTCGCAATCCATAATGATAAGACCGGCGGCTTTTCCGTAGCTTACCTCATACACGAATGGCTCGGTTACATTCGCGCCGCGCGTTACGGTGAGCTTGTAGTTCGATTCATAATACTCAAGCTCTTCTTCCTCGAAAATTATCGTGTCCATGATGCCGTCAAAGTCGATGTCGATATTGATAAGGCGATTGCCCGGCACTTTGACGGGAAGCGTATCGATGGCCATCGGAGCAACCGTAGGAGCGGCGGAAGGTTCTGCGGTTGGCGCTTCGGTGGGTTCCACTGTTGGCGCTTCGGTGGGTTCGGCGGTAGGTTCGGTCGTGGGCTCCTCGGTCGGTTTTTCGCTCGGCACGGGCGTTTCCTTCTGCGCCGCTTTGGTCGGAAGCGGCTGAGCACCTTCGCCCTGTCTCGGTGTGCAGGCGACGGCTGTCAGCATGAGCGCGGCGATAATGATGAGGAATGCTTTTTTTGCGTTGGCAAGTTTTTTCATAACAGATCTCCTTTGTTTCGTTTTTGAGGGCGCGGAGCGGACGACTTGGAAAAGCCGTTCGCTTACCCCTTCACCCATACAACAATCGAGCTGTGCTGTTCGGGACAGGCTTTTGCAAATATATTAAGTTTCCGTATGCGCGGGCTTTCGATGATATATTTCAGTGTTTTTATCGAAGGGCTGTCCCGAAACGCGTTCTTCGATTGTTATGATTTATGAAGGCAAGGCGCGCTCAAAGAAAATGTGTATGTTTTATTAAATCTTTCAAAACCGTTTGAAAGCGCTTGCCGCTCCTGCGATCATGCTGTATAATCAAAATTACCGAGAAACGGAGGAGAAGAGAATGAAAAAAGCCGCGATCGCGATCCTTGCACTTGCGCTTGCCGCTCTGCTTGCAGGCTGCGCAAATATAAACGGTCCGGTGCCGCTGAAGCCGATGCAAACGGCGCAGACCGGCGCTCAGCCCGAGCAAAGCCATGCGCCCGCTTCGGATGTGCCTGTTCCCACGGCGCATGAAACGCCCAAGCCCACGGTCGATCCGACCGCGGCGCCGACGGCAGCTCCGACGACGGTTCCCACTGCCGTTCCTTCGCCTACGCCGGAGATTCTCGAGCTCTCGTTCTATGATGAGGCAGCGGAGCTTCTGCGTTTAACGCCTTTATTTTCGGACTACGGCGGGCTTGATGACGATGCGCCCGATGATGCGGTGTTGTATCACATTGGCTCGATAGGTGAAGATTTCAACCGCGGGCCGCAGTTTTTCGCCTCAAACGGGGAAAACAGCGTCGTTTACGACATGAACTGCGAAACCTACGTTTATAACGGAAGCGGCGCGAAGCTCGATAGAGTTTCCACCGGTCTCGGCTTTGAGAGCTGCGCGGTGCTGATCGGCGATTTGATATATACGCCCTCGAGCATAAGCGATATCAAAACGGGTCGGATCATCAACGAGCTATCCGGGGAGGATGCGGAGCACCGCTATTTCGCGGGGATGGTGCAGTCTTCAAGGAAGCCGAGGCTCATAGTTCAGGAATCCGCTTTTTCAAATGCGTCCGGCACGGTCTATACCTACGAGTACTTTTACTACGAGTTGAACGGTGCATTTATCTGGCAAAAGGCCGAGCAGATCTGCACCGTTATCGCCAGCTCCAACGGCAAGTGGTCGAAGATCATGCTTCCGAGCGGTGCGGAGTACAATGCGAACGTGACCGGGTTCGAACCATTGGGATCGGACGAAGAAGGCAATTTCTATTTCAAAAATACTTATAATAACGGCTTTTACAGCGATCGGGATATGGCAAGCCATGTAATCAAGCTCTCCGAGCAGGGCGCGCTGCTTGCAAAGATGGAGATACCGATCAGACGGTATTCCGGCAACCTGTTTGAAGGTCCAATAAAGATGACGCTTGCCGATGACGGTACGGTCTATATCGGCGCCGCGCTGATGGAGGCTTTCGTTGTTTGGCAGGTAAAAATGTGAGCGATAGTACTTGCGTATAGTAAGCCGCGGCGGCAGCCACCGCGGCTTGATTCTCACTTGTGATCCAACACGCCATTAATTCTTGTCGGTGAGGCTCCTTGCGGAGAGCTTTTCCACCTCGGAAACAAGCATTGTCATGAGCAGATCGACCGTCTTTTTATCCGTTGAGCGCACTCCTTTTAAAACAGCGAAGCCCTTGTCGGCGAGAATATTTCCTAACTTCACATACTTTCTTGCATTCGGGTGCTCATCGAGCAATGCATTTATACGCGATAATTGATCGACAATCTTGTAGGCTGAATTTAGATTCGCATCGCTATATTTCCTGAAACTATGGAAAAAAATGTCAACACCGTATTTGATAAGGCAGTCGCACAGCAGCATCTGACGGCATAGCTCATCCAAATATTTGAAGCGCATAAGGATGCCGCGCACTTTAATCGAAAAATCGCGGTACATTTCGGGAGTTGCATTCGGATGATTTACGAAGGCGGCGTAGAATATGCTCGCAGTACCCGAGATCAAGTACTTGAAGCCTTGATTTAGGTTAGCATTATCGCAATTTATATATTCGATAAGTTTATCCAGGGATATCAGCATCCATTCGGTATTATCCTCAAGACCAACAACGCGTCCGCGCAAACAGATATTTGCATGACCCTTTGAAACCATAAAAGCTTTCAACGAATAATCAAGCTCCGTTGTTTCGCTCATATAGCGGTATCTCAGCGCTATATCATACAGACGATCGAGCATGGTTAAGGACTCCGACTCGGGAATGCTAACGCTCAGATACACCTGGTGTGCAAGCAGATTATTCATTGTGCGCTGGATAAGCGAAAGGAAAATTGAGGGCTTGACAACGCCGGTATTCACAAAGTCTATCCGCTCCTCGAGCGCGTGAAGCAGCGCATAATATCGCTTTGAATCGTAAGTGTGAATAACAGAGTCACTGCGCTGAAAATAGTAATACACCGCTTCATCTACAAGCTCGATGTTTTTAAAATAAGCGGCGATCTTGAGCAAAAAAGTGGTGTCCTGGCTCAATCTGGATAAGCCATAACGCAGGCCGTGCTCGTTCAGAAAATCGCGCCTGTAGATCGCCGTCCAGTGTTCGTCGTTGAAGCAGAATGAATTCCTTCTTTCCTCGGGAGAAAGACTGCGGATCGTGTGGTTTACATCCTTAAAGGTGTGCTCGTCCGTATCATTTATCGAGCAGCCTTTGTGAACAACACGGCATCTTCCCTTGATTATCTCCGCTCCGGTCGCAGCGGCTCTTTCATAAAGAAGCTCATAAAAGTCTGGCGCGATCACATCGTCCGCATCAATGAAAGAAAGATACTCGCCAACAGCGTTTTCAATGCCCCGGTTTCGCGCAAAGCCCTGCCCCGAATTTTTTTCAAGGCGGATGATACGGATCCTGTCATCCTGTGTGCGGTATTCATCGATGATCCGCGCAGAACCGTCCGTGCTGCAATCGTCAATAAGGATAAGCTCAAAATCGGTGAACGATTGTGCAAGTATCGAGTCTATACAGGCGCAAATATAATTTTGCGAGTTGTACACGGGTATTATTATCGAAATTTTAGGATGCATTACAACAGATCTCCGTTAGTTTCTTTCTGCTCAAGGAGCAGTTTCAGCGAATCGGCGGCAAGAGTAAGTCGAGCCATAACGGCACCGAACTGCTTATCGCTTTTTATCTGAGAAGAACCGGAAACATGCAAAAGCTTCTTGTAAATTTTGATCGCAAAATCATAGTACTCAGAAGCTGCATCGGGATGCTCGGAAAGCAGATCCAGCGTTTTGCTCAGAAATGAAACAGTGTCAGTGAAGTAATCGATCATGGAGCTAAAGCGAATAAGTGACGGCAGATCCGCTTTATATTCAACAATAGCTCTAACATCAAAGGAAAGGCGGGGGAGCAATTCCGGAGTGTTCAGGCACGAAAGCGCGTTGCTTATCTCGTTGATGAGCCGTTGATCGAATTTGCGCAGCTCGCCGTGTGCGCGAAATACAAGCATTTTTCGCATGTGGATGATGACTGTTGCAAGATAATCGATCGCCCGATCCTGCTGAGCGGCAGCATCGACAATATGCTTTGCAAGGCGCTCGAAATTGGCGAGTTGAACATATAGTTCATCATCGAATGAGTTTGACATGCCCAACATAGAGAGGTTCTCGGAGCCGTTCGAGCTCAAAAAAACGGATATTGCATAATCCTTGGCACCGAGCTTATCGGCATATTTGAAGCTGCTTGCCATCTCGTACAGCTTTTGCGCGTATGCCTCGGCATCGACACCGGGATACTTGTAAAAGAGAAGATAAGAATGAATTCTAAGTCCGAATCTTAGCTTGCGATTTGCAACTCTCAAAATAGATTCGGGCTTTATGGCGGCATTTCCAAGAAAATCAAACTGCTCTTTCAATGATTCAATGCTGCTCTCATAGCGTTCTTGAGATATTATGCGCGATTGGGACTCCGCTCTATGATAATAGTTGTATCGCGCCGAGGGAACAAATACAAAGGATTCGGAAAGCACTGCGGCCTTTAATAGAAATATGCTGTCCTCTCCAACGATGGTATTTCCGTAGCGAATACTATGTTTATCGATAAAAGCATGGCGATAGATAGCAGTAAAATGCCAGTGGTAGAAGAATAAGCAGGTGTCTTTGCTGGATTTCATCGCTTTTTTGATAAAACTGTTTTGGCGCTGCATATTCTGCAAGCTGAATTCTGAATCGAGATCGTTTGAAAACACCTCGAAACAGGAGCCTTTAATAATATCGGCTGAGGTCTCCTCGGCTTTAGCATACAGCAACTCAAGGAAATCGGGCGCGATCGTATCGTCCGAATCTACGAATGAAAGGTATTTTCCGCGCGCCGCTTCGATGCCAAGATTGCGCGCGCCGCCCGAGCCTATGTTTTTATCAAGCTTTATTATCAAAACACGGGGGTCGGAGTCGGCATAGCTTTTAAGCATATTGTAGGAACCGTCCTCGGATGCATCGTCGATGAAGATTACTTCAATATCGCTAAGCGTTTGGCTGAGTATAGAATCCACGCAGCGCTTCAGATACTCCTCGGAATTATGCACGGGCGATATTACGCTGATTTTTGGCTCATTCATTCTTTTTGCTCCTTGTGCGGGATTTGCCTGCATTGCTCAAAAGAGTCAGCAAGCCTGGAATATCATTATTGGTAAGCATATTGAGTATGCATCGAAGCTGATCGTTTACAGCGGGGTTCGGATGAAGCTCACGATCAGTGAAGGAGCATATAACTCTTTGCGCATCAACCGAGCTTAAAAAAGCTTCGAGCATAGAATTGCTCGCTTCTATAGGAGCATTTGCCTGAACCTTCAGCATTTGCATTATAACCATGAATGCATAAAATAATACGGCATCACTGCGCTCGCCGTCGAGCGAATCGAGCTGAGAAACGAGCACCCCGAACGCAGCTACGGCATCCTTGATAAAAGCGGGGCCTGTGCGATTGACAATGGAGCCGGAAACGTGGTTGTACTGATAAAGCTTTTTGAAGATCAACACAGCATTTGTGCATGAGGAATATGCCGCTTCGTTGAAGATAAGGTCAACGTACATCGAGCAAGCCTCGTTGAAACGAACCTGCGAATCGAGCAGCATTTTGCGCCTGTAAGCCTTGGCGCACTGATGCCTGAGCAAAAACTCGTTAACCTCGCTTCCGTCCACTATGCGAGAATAGTATCTCAGGGGGTTGAGCATCGCCAGAAACAGGTCGCGCCCGTTTGCGCGAACTCTTCTTTCGCTTTCGTTGCTTGCATAGTTGGTGAATGCGGCTATAAGAATATCGGGGTCTTCATCCTCGATCGCGGCACGCATGGTCTTGAGCGCATTCGGCATATAAAAATCATCCGCATCGAGGAAAACAACGTATTCGCCGGAAGCATTATCAAGACCGATGTTTCTCGCCTTGGAAACGCCCTTCTGCCAAGAGTGAAAAACACGAACCTTATCGAAGCTTTTTTCGTATGCTTTTGCTATATCAAGGCTGTTGTCCTCGGATGCGTTTTCTATCACAAGCAATTCGTAATCTGAAAAAGTTTGCGCAAGAATGCTCACGATGGCCCTGCTCAAGGTCTGAGCGCCGTTGTATACGGGAAGGATGACCGAGAAATACGGTTTTGTTTCATTCATGCTTCTGTGTTCCGTGCCGTAGGAGGTAGGCCTGCGGCAAATTCAGTATAATACGGGCATATTATAGCATAACAAAAAGCCTCATGCAACAAAAAAACGATTGACAAGCACGGGGGAGTGTGTTAATATTTACAATAATTTCGTGGCTCGCGTTACGCCTTGAGCCGGATAGGAGAGTTGATAAATGAAACTGAAAAACGATCTGCCCGTTGTAGAGATAGACGGAGACAGCGTAATTGTTTTTGCGCCGGATGAGGCTAATGCTTTCCGCGGAATGCTTCGCTCCAATCCCACGGCAAAATTTATCATCGACTGCCTTAGCGAGGATACCGACGAGGAGGGGATCCTCAGGAAGCTTCAGGAAGAATTCGATGGCGATGAAGCCGAAATGCGTGAGGATATCGCAATGGTCATCGATAATCTTCGTAAAGCAGGCGCGTTTGAAGAATGAAAACACTTTTACATCCCGATCGGAACGTGATGTCAGCAATAGGAGACGGCAAGCTGCCCCCTTTAGGTACGCTTTGCCGTCCGTCTTTATTTGCGCTCCCCGTCAGGCTCGGTTCCGCTTCCCGCGTTTTCAATACCTTCACCCGACAGCTTATCGATGCCGAGGAACTGATGCAGCTCTTTTCGGAACCCCATGAGTTTGTTTACACCGGCGATAATGGCACGATCGATGAGCTCATCGGATCGCGCTTTATAGTGCGTTCCGATGCAAATGAGGCGGCCCTTTTCTCTTCGGCAATAAAGATTTTGCATTTGCTTTCGCCTAAGGACACGAAAAAGCACGGCTCCTTTGTTATTCTTCCAACAACGGCCTGCAATGCCCGCTGCTTTTATTGCTTTGAAAACGGCATCGAGTATAAAACCATGGACGATGCAACGGCGGATGCCACCGTTAAGTACATTCTTAAAACAAAAACAGAAGGAGCAATCTCCATTCGCTGGTTTGGCGGCGAGCCTCTTGTTGCCGAGCACGTGATAGACAGGATAATTGCCGGCCTGAATGATAACGGCGTTGGGTTCGTTTCTGATATAATTACAAACGCATCGCTTATGACTCGCGAGCTTGCCGAAAAGGCGGTCAAGCAATGGCACGTAAATTCTGCTCAGATAACTCTTGACGGCAGAGAATGCGAATACCATAAGCGCAAGGCTTACGTTGATCGTGATCGCGATCATTATACCGCCGCGCTTGATGCGGCAAAGGCGCTTACCGATTTTGGCGCTGCTGTCAATTTCAGGCTGAATGCCGATGAAAACAATGTTGATGAGCTCTTTTTGCTTACCGATGAGCTTGCAGAGGTATTCAAAGGCAATAAGCGTATCTCGATCTATCCCTTCGATATGTTTGCGAGCCCAGGTTCCCGGATATCCGATGAAGCGAACGATCGCCTGTATTCCCGTTTGATAGAACTTCAGGAAAAGCTTAAGGCACTCGGCATGCTTGCCGGAGAATTCGCTGGCAGACTGCGCACTCACCGCTGCATGGTCGATACTCCGAACGGTTCTTCTGTCATCACCCCGAACGGAGATCTCTTTTGCTGCGAGCACCTTGTGGATGAAGCAAAAATCGGCAGTCTGTTCGACTATGAAAATGAGTCGGAGCCGCGGCGCAGGTTCATTGAAGATAATCTTAGAGAGAAAAAATGCCCCGATTGCCTGCACTGCGTTTATCTGCCCGAATGCACTCAAGGTGCTTTCTGCCCCTCCATGCTTAGAGATTGCAGAAGGAATGCATATTTGATGATCGTGAAAAAACTATTGACTTTAGAGAATAAAGTGCTATAATATCGATGAAACTCATGTTTCAGGAGGTAAAACAACTATGGAAAAAAAGCGTTATGTACGCGCAGAGCAAAAGCTCATAAATATCGCAGTAGATTCTGTGCTGTTCACTAACTCATCATCCTTAAGCGGTGCTCCTATATGCTCCACGCAGGGTTTGGGTTGCCCCACGCAGGGAATAGGCTGCCCCACTCAGGATGTATGCAGGACCCAAAGCTCATGTGACTATGACAATAAAATTCAGTTTGGTTTGGGGCAGATCCTGTTTGGAGCTTACGATACTCCGACTCCCTCTGTTTGCTGATAGGTTTTTTCGTGAGCGGATCGAAGCCGACCAAGAATAATAGTGGAAAGTACGATCAACTGACAATTTGTCTTGCCGGTCATATTATTGCTGTACGTTCCTATGGATCGACCCTGAACCGCAAATACTTTAAAAAGTATCTCGCAAATAGCACAGCAGATCAAATAGAGCATACTGTTACCATCGAAAGAAACCTGATAAACGGGCATCCGTTCGGGAACGGGAATCCGTCGGGTTTCTTTCTTATTCATCAGGATATTTCCGATTGGCTTCTGACGAAAAACGTTTTAACTCTTCATGCTGCCTCGCTCACATACCGAAAGAAAGCATATTTGTTTTCCGCTCCGAGCGGCACGGGCAAGAGCACGCATGCGCGGCTTTGGCGCAAGGCCTATGGTAATGAAGTGCGGATCATAAGCGGCGATCAGCCGCTCATACGCATCGATAAAAACGGCGCTTCTGCATGCGGAAGCATTTGGAACGGAAAAGAACATCTCGGAAACAACATTGAGTCGCCGATAGGAGCCATTTGTGTGCTCAGCCGAAGTGAAACCAATTCCATCGCTCGGCTTTCCCCTTTAGATGCGCTGATCAGCCTTTCTGCCAACATCTACATCCCGACCGATCCGAGCCTCGCTTCCGTTGCGCTCGGCCTCTTGCGGGAGCTGGTTCTTACCGTGCCCGTTTATGCGCTTGCCTGCAATATGCAGATCGATGCGGCCGAATTTGCCCGTGATTCCATTGTGGAGTAATCATGAGCATATAGCCTGCTTCGGCATTCGAAGAAAGCTTTTAGAATCACGAATTGAAAACGAAAAAGGACGGGTATTGCCCGTCCTTTGTGACATCAATAATTAGAACTCAACGGAAACGATATGCCCCTGACATCCGTTTCTCGGAACGTTTGCGCCATTTGCTTCGTCGGTGTCGATATGCATGGCGAGCGCGAAGCTCGGGGAAACGCGAACCACAACGTCGCCGAAGATGGTCTTTCTGTCCTCGGTGTTGACCGCAACGCTGACTACGTCCTTATCTTTGAGACCGGCTTCTTCTGCGGCTTCGGGAGTCATGTGGATATGGCGCTTTGCGATGATGAGGCCTTCCTCAAGCTGAACGCTTCCCTCGGGTCCTTCGATCTCGATGGGGGCGGTGCCTGCAAGATCACCGCTCTCACGAATGAAGCCCTCTGCGCGAAGCGCAACGCTGTCGGTCTTGCTTACCTCGACCTGCGAAGCCTTGCGGACGGGTCCGAGAATGGAAACGCGCTCGATCTTCCTATCGCCGTTCTTGATGGTGACCTTTTCCTTGCTCAGAAACTGGCCGGGCTGGGAAAGGGGACGGTCAAAGGTGAGCTCGTGACCCTTGCCGAAAAGGATCTCAACATGCTCCTGAGTCAGATGCACGTGGCGTGCGGATACTTCAACGATAAAATCCATTTTAACCTCCAATTTGCCTATTGGCATAATAACTTATTCTGTTTTACAACATTTGCGGCGAAAAAGCAATAGCAAACGATGAATATATCGTTTGGACTCACAGCTTATCGCCAAAGGATCGTTCGCCGGTTGCGCGTTCGCCAAGGATATTTGCGCTTTTTTCGGTCCAAAATGACGAATACGGGGCTCCGAGCCTGCGCTTTTTAACAAAATACGGAAGATTCGCCCAAATGAGGGAAGGGAGACCAACGACCAAAAGGTACGCAGGGCCGAGTATAAGCGATTGGATAGTGTGACCGTATTCATGAACTACTGTTTCACTGTCGGGGACGTCCTTCAGCTTATCCTTCCCGCGGCGAACCTGTTTTTCAGCACCCGAAACGAATAGAAACAGACCAAGAGAAACGCTCGAAAGAGAGCTCCATACGGTCACGATCGCGCCGTGGTAGCAGAAATGCCGCCTGCGAATATTGAATAAAAACACAACAAGCCCCACGAGGGTCTGGATAAGACCCCATGTACATTGCAGTATTGTATAAAAGAATGCTCGCATTTGATCTTCGTGCCGCGCTTGCGCCAATAGGTATCGGCGGCGAATCAGTATTTGGGATGCTCTCCCAACGATTAGAATATCACCCGATCGGGTGCATTGTCAATACGAACGGAATTTTAGTCATAAAATATGGAATACGCTCTGCGTTTGTATGCGTATGTGCGGTTGCAAATAAAGCTTTATTATGATATACTTAAAAAACTTGTTTCTGTTTGAACGATCGCAAGCAGCGAACGAGAAACAGAAACGAATAATCGCTGCCGCAGCTTCAAACAAGACTATGCGCTTCGGCGGCAGAATGGAGACAGTATGCAAAACGCAATGCTTTCACTCATCGTTCCCGTCTACAACGAGGAGGAGGTTCTTGAAACCTCATTCAAGCGCATGGACGAGGTGATGCGCGGCATCGGATACGATTACGAGATCATCTACGTAAACGACGGCAGCCGCGATAAGTCGATGAAAATACTTCGCAAAATCGCGAAGGACAACCCTCAGGTCAAGGTGCGCTCCTTCAGCCGCAACTTCGGCCATCAGCTCGCCGTTACCTGCGGCATGGATGCCGCACAGGGCGATGCGCTTATAATAATCGACGTCGACCTTCAGGACCCGCCCGAGGTCATCGAGGATATGGTCAGGGCATGGGAAAACGGTGCAGATATCGCCTACGGTAAGCGCGTAAAGCGCCAGGGCGAAACATTCCTTAAAAAATTTACCGCTTCTTGCTACTACAGGGTGCTAAAGGCAATGAGTGCCGCCGAGATCCCTCTTGACACCGGCGATTTCCGCCTTATCGACCGCCGTGTTGCGGACGTTTTCCTCAAGATGCGCGAGCATAACCGCTTTTTGCGCGGCATGAGCGCTTGGATGGGCTTTGAAGCTGTTCCGATAGAGTTCGTGCGCAATGAGCGTTATGCCGGCAAAACCAAGTATACGCTCAAGAAGATGATTAAGCTTGCTATGGACGGCATCATCGGATTCTCCGATCGTCCGCTCACGCTCTGCGGCTATTTCGGAGCGGGCGTTTCGGCGCTGAGCCTGCTTGCATTCCTTGTGTTCATCATCCTTGCAATATGCTCCGTGAAGGTGTCCGGGCTGCTCTGGATGTTCTTCGGTCTTGCGCTGCTTATGGGCATCGGTTTCGTTTTCCTCGGCATTCAGGGCGCCTATATGAACAGAATGTACGACGAGCTCAAGAACCGCCCGCTGTATATCGTTGCGGAAGAGTTGAATTTTTAATCATTATAGGAAAAATATCCAAAATTAGCGGTTGATTTTTTCTGAAATCGCGTTATAATAAATACAGGGACGGGTATGCCCGTCCGCCAATCACCAAGATAATATTTGGAGGAAAAACACATGGTAAAGGTTGCAATCAACGGTTTCGGTCGTATCGGCCGTCTGGCTTTCCGCCAGATGTTTGCCGCAGAAGGTTATGACGTTGTCGCCATAAACGACCTCACCTCCGCAAAGATGCTTGCTCATCTTCTAAAGTATGACTCCACCCAGGGCAACTGGGTAGCTCAGGGTCACACCGTGGACTTCCACGAGGGCGAGGGCGAGGATAACTATATCGTAGTAGACGGTCAGAAGATCGTTATCTACAAGATGCCCAACGCTGCCGATCTGCCCTGGGGCAAGCTCGGCGTAGACGTGGTTCTTGAGTGCACCGGCTTCTACACCAGCAAGGAAAAGGCACAGGCTCATATCGACGCCGGCGCCCGCAAGGTCGTTATCTCAGCTCCCGCTGGCAACGATCTGCCCACCATCGTTTACAACGTAAACCACAACACCCTCAAGAAGGAGGACAACATCATCTCCGCCGCGAGCTGCACCACTAACTGCCTTGCTCCCATGGCGAAGGCGCTCAACGATCTCGCTCCCATCCAGAGCGGCATCATGTGCACCATCCATGCCTACACCGGCGATCAGATGCCCCTCGACGGTCCCCAGAAGAAGGGCGATCTCCGCCGCAGCCGTGCCTGCGCTGTGAACATCGTTCCCAATTCCACCGGCGCTGCGAAGGCTATCGGCCTCGTGATCCCCGAGCTTTCCGGCAAGCTCATCGGCGCAGCCCAGCGCGTTCCCACGCCCACCGGCTCCACCACCATGCTCAATGCGGTCGTAAAGGGCAGCGTTACCGTTGATCAGATCAACGAGGCTATGAAGGCTCAGGCAAACGAGTCCTTCGGCTACACCACCGATGAGATCGTTTCCTCCGACGTTATCGGCATGACCTACGGCTCTCTGTTCGATGCAACTCAGACCATGGTTCTGCCCCTGCCGAACGGCGACACTCAGGTTCAAGTCGTTTCCTGGTACGACAACGAGAACAGCTACACCAGCCAGATGGTTCGCACCATCAAGTTCTTCTCCGAGCTTGGCTGATAGCATACAATCGATAATCCTTTGGCCTGCGCTTTTGCGCAGGTCTTTCTTTCTGCTTGACAGCTGTTTTCAAACGAAATGAGAATATAATATTTTCTTTGCGTTGAAAAGAACGGAAAACTGTGCTAAAATCAAAGCAAAGAATCCGATTGGAGAAACGCCTCTGTTATGAAAACAATTCTCAGCTATATTGCCGTCGGTCTTACCGCCGGAGCATTTATCCTGCTTTGCCTTATCTGGGTTTTAAAGATCAATGTGCTGATACCCATACTGATGTTTGCCGCCGCGTTTGTGCTGCTCGGCATCGTTAAGCGTATGCATTCGCAGGACGAGTTAAACTCACTTTACCCGGCTGATGAGAATAAGGACGGGGAAGAAGGCAGGTGACGAATATGGAAAATGCTCCTAGGAAGAACAAAAAAGGCGCACTGTCGCGTTTTGCTTCATACTACAAGCCCCACATGGGTCTTTTCATGACCGATATGGCCTGTGCGTTGTTCATTTCCGCGGTTGATATCTCGTACCCGCTCATTTCAAGAAAAGCACTTTACGACTATCTGACCCCGGATGCGCCGAAGTATGCTCCGTTCTTTATACTTATGGCAATATGCTTCGGAATGTATCTGCTGCGCACACTTGCGACCTTCATCGTTACTTATCTTGGGCATACGCTCGGCGTTAATATTGAAGCCGATATGCGAAGGGATGTGTTTTCCCATCTTCAAAAGCTCGGCTTCAGCTTCTATGATAAATCGAGGACGGGCAAGCTGCTTTCCCGCTGCACAAACGACCTATTCGACGTTACGGAGCTTGCGCACCACGGCCCTGAGGATGTGTTCATTTCAATAGTCACCTTCCTTGGTGCCTTCGTTGCGATGCTGTTCATCGAATGGCGGCTTGCGCTCGTTCTTATTCTCACCGTGCCGATACTCATGCTTTTTGTTATGAAGCTTAGAACCCGCATGAGCCGCACATCGCGCAAGGTCAAGGAGGGCGTTGCGATAATCAATGCGGATATCGAGTCATCTATAAGCGGCGCGCGCGTTGCAAAGGCATTCACGAACGAAAACTACGAGATAGAAAAGTTTGAGAAGGGCAACAGCATCTTTATCAAATCCAAGCGCCGCTATTATAAAACCATGGGTCTTTTCCATGCGGGCATGGAGTTTTTCACCTCCATCATGGGCGTTCTGGTGCTGACCGTCAGCGGCTTTCTCATCATGCGCGGCAGGATGGATCAGACCACACTGATAGTTTTCCTGCTGTACGTTTCATCCTTCACCAACCCCATCCGAAAGCTTGCCGCCTTCTCCGAGCAATACGCCATGGGCATGGCGGGCTTCAAGAGATTCACCGAGCTTCTTGATACCGAGCCTGAAATAGAGGATGCGCCGAATGCAATCGAGCTAAAGGAGGTTAAGGGTGAGATCGACTTTAATAACGTCACGTTCGCCTATCAAACCGACGACGAGACCCCGCGCAACGTGCTTGAAACCATCAGCCTGCATATAAAGGCAGGGGAGACCGTTGCTTTGGTCGGCCCCTCTGGCGGCGGTAAGACAACGCTCTGCCATCTGCTTCCACGTTTCTATGAAACTGTTGACGGAAGCATCACTGTGGATGGGAATGACATCAAGAGCGTTACTCTTGCATCGCTTCGCCGGAATATCGGCATAGTTCAGCAGGACGTATTCCTGTTTGCCGCCAGCATCAAGGACAATATCCGCTACGGCAGGATCGATGCCACCGATGAGGAGATAGTCCGTGCCGCCATCGCTGCCGAGATCCACGATGATATCATGAGGATGCCCGATGGATACGACACTGTCGTTGGCGAGCGCGGCATAACGCTTTCCGGCGGACAGAAGCAGCGCGTTTCGATAGCGAGGATATTTCTGAAAAACCCGCCCATACTGATTCTTGATGAGGCTACCAGTGCGCTCGACTCCGCAACCGAAGCGCGCATAACCGCCGCATTTGAACGACTCAGCAAGGGCAGGACCACGCTCGTTATCGCGCACAGGCTTTCCACGGTCAGAAACGCCGATAAGATTGCCGTGATAGATGAGCGCGGCATAGTGGAGATGGGCTCGCACGATGAGCTTATCGCGCTTGGCGGCGAGTATAAGAAGCTGCATGATGCGCAGAACAGCTTCTATCTGATTAAATGATCGCACCATATCAATTCAGCAAAACGGAGGAAAACATGGACTTCATTATCGATCAACTTAAAAAGCTTATGGCTATAGACAGCCCCAGCGGCTTCACCAAAAAGGCTGCCGAATACCTGATGGGCGAGCTTGAAAAACTCGGGTATAAACCCGAAATGACCCGAAAGGGCTGCGTTTTATGCTGCCTTGGCGGAGAGGGCACGCCCGCTGTTTTCTCGGCACATATCGACACGCTCGGCTGCATGGTTGCCGGTATCAAGAACAACGGCAGACTGAAGCTCACTCGAATCGGCGGCATGAATGCAAACAATGCCGAGACCGAGAATGCACGCGTTTACACCCGAGACGGCAAGGTTTACGAGGGCTGCTTTCAGATGAACGACCCCTCCGTACACGTCAACGGCAAGTACAGCGAGCAGAAGCGCGATTGGGACGGCATGGAGCTCGTTCTCGATGAAAAGGTGTTCTCCGCGGATGACACCAAGGCTCTTGGCATCGCGACCGGCGACTACGTTTGCTTCGATCCGAGAACTACCGTCACGGCCTCCGGCTACATCAAGAGCCGCTTCCTCGATGATAAGCTCAGCGCCGCC
>Ga0256404_1005419_pt1 | contig 22573 bp, 19 predicted proteins | sample RumenRJG_01DNA_FD_185990 | JGI IMG/M metagenome (GOLD analysis project Ga0256404, IMG submission 185990) | Bovine rumen microbial communities from Lethbridge, Alberta, Canada - RJG_01 | ecosystem: Host-associated > Mammals > Digestive system > Stomach > Rumen | place: Canada: Alberta | collected...
CATGGAGAGATCGCCGGACCAGCCCATGCGCTCGTTGCGCTGCGGGCAGTCCGTCGGGATGGAGAAGAAATTCGCCCGCGCCGACCAGAGGATGTTCTGATACAGGCGGTTGACCTCCGGGTCCGAGCACGCAAAGCTGCCTATCGGTTCGCCGAGCGAAGTCAGGACATTCGCCCGGACAGCACGCAGTGGAAGAGGCGCGTCAAGGCCGCTGATTTCCAGATAGCGGTAGCCATGATACGTCGAGCGCGGCGCGATGTGGTTTTCGCCTGCGCGCATCGTATAGGTATCCGTGGCCAGCGCGCCGCGCAGATTCTCCAGCATCAGCTCGCCACTGTGGCCGCCGCCCTGCTCGCCCTCGGGATAGAGCACTTCCGCATAGCGCAGCGTGAGCTTCTGGCCTTCTTTCCCATCGGCGATGGTGATGTCCGGCACGCCCGCCAGGTTCTGCCCCATGTCATAGATGTAGACGCCTGGCGACAGCTGGCGCACGGACTGCGCCGTGACTTCCGTCGTCGCATCCACGGACGGGCCCTCCTGCCCGACCAGCGCTTGGTCGTGATAGTCCTGCCATTTCTCCGTGCCCGTCATGCAGTGCTTCCAGCTGCCGAAAAATGCCGTATGCTTATCGAGCTTCACTTCCTGTGCCGGACGCCAGCCCTCCGGCTTCATCCAGCTGTTCTCCCTGCGGGCGTCGTAGTTCTCGCCCTGGAATAAGCTTCCGCTCACGAGCGGCCCTTGGAGGTTTACCTGCCAAGTGCGCGGCTCGGTCTTCACGAACTGCTCGCTGCCATCGGCATAGGTGATGACCAGCTTGGCCAGCAGGGACTGCCGGTCGCCGAAATAATTCCAGTTTTCGCCCTGGAAGCTGATGGCGCCCGACCACCAGCCCTCGGCCAGCTGGGCGCCGAGCACGTTTTCACCGGAACGCACGGCCTTTGTCACATCATAAACCTGATAGAGCTGCGTCTTGTCATACTGCGTCAGCCCCGGCGCGAAATAGTCTTCGCTCACGCGCTTCCCGTTCAAATAGAGGTCATAGATGCCGCGGCTCGTCGCATAAAGGCGCGCTTTCTGAACGGAACCGTGCCCCGTCTGGAACACGGTGCGCAGACGCGGATCTGCTCCGTGGCTCGGGTCAGCGAGTGCCAGAACGCCATGAGAGCCGCCAGCAACCAGATAGCCTGCCTTGTCCACCTGCACGCCGTCGAGCCCCTGGAAGATACTCTGCGGCGTCTTGCCAGACAAGCGTTCCTCAAAGACGGCGTTGCCCGGGCTGCGGTAGTTATTGACCGTCAGATGGCTGAACCGCGCCTGCTGCTGTGCCGGAACCGCAAAGCCGATGTCGCCGACCATCGGATAGCTCGCATAGTCGCCACCCGGTCCTGCCGGATTCACCACGAATCCCGCCGTCCAGAAATTCACCTGCGGCAGCTCGATGGCGCTGTCATCGACACCGAATTGCAGGATACCGTGGTTGCTCGTCAGCCAAAGCCGGTGCGGTTCATGGCAGTTCTGCTCGTTCACCGCCTGCCGCGAGACGGCGAATTCACCCAGAGGCCTTTCGGCATCATCTTTCGTGCTGTAGCCCTGGCGGTAGACGCGGAGCTGCGCCTGCCCGTCCGGATGCGCGTCCAATCCAGACACGTCCAGCACCAGCTGCACCCAGCTCTCGTCTTTGCCGTTCGACAGGCTCCAGAGGTTCTTTCCCGCCTCCATCAGGCGCGGATCATTGCCGCCGAAGACAAGGCCCGCCTGCGTGGAGCCTGGCAGAATCTGCACGTCCGCCTGCAGCTTGTAGACCGCCAGACGATGCGCGTCCAGAGGCAGCTCGTCATTGCTGCCAATCCACTTGGCACCCTGCCAGTCGCCTTGTCCCTGCCGTTTCAGGTTGAGCCCCGTCTCGAAGCTCGAACTCTGCTCCTGCATCGTGCCGTCCTGATCCCAGACGCGCACCGTCCAATGGTAGGAAGTCTCTGGCCGCAGAGCTGGCCCGCCGTAGGCGATTTCTTGCGATGCCGATGCTTCCACCCGTCCGCTGTCCCAGAGGAGCTTGCCGGACTCGTCCGTCACGAGCAGCTCATATGCCGTCTGGCGCTGCGCCGGTGCCTGGCCTTTCGCTGCCGAAGGCGAAGTTTTTTCCGGCAGAACCATGCGCCAGCCAAAGACCGGCTGCGTTTCGTCCAGACCCATCGGCGCCTGCATGTGGTTGACTTCCAGCTGCGTCACGGAAAAATCCGCTGCCCATGCCTGACTGCCGCCGCCAAGTGCCAGCAGCACGCTCAGCGTCAGAGTCTGCTTCCATTTACGCTTCATCGCACGATGCCTCCCCTTTTTCCGGAACACAAAAAAACGAAAGACGGGAAGCAATCCAAGTTGCCTGTCTTTCGCCGATCCTGCACGTATTCATCTTTACGCACCTCCAAAAATCTTGCAACAAATGATTTTCGAAGGTTTGGCCACCCGTGGTGTCACCATCCAAACGTTGTTGCCAGAATGCCTGACAACATTCGTTATCAGTATATCATCCGGAGATTCCGGTGTCAAAAATCCGTTGCCGTTCAAAGCACAAACCACTAAAATATAGCCATGACGATAGGAAAGAACAGCGGAAAAACGAGCAGACGAAAGGCAGGAGATGGTCATGCGGTTATGGAAAGATGCGGATGCATCAATGGCATCATTCCGTTCAGATGCAGATGCGGAGCTTTTCTCTCTCGCGGCAACAGAGCTCTGGGGCTGGAATCTCGCGCCTGACGGAGAAGATGACGGCCTGTCCTTCCCTGTATTCTTCGAGCATCGGCAGATATTCTTCCCCATCGCATCTTTCGCGAATGCGGAAGCGCAATCTTTGGCATCTGCGCTCTTTGCATGGTTCGACCGCGCTTCCTGCTATCCGACGACGCGCGGCCTTGGCTGCTACGCGCCGCTTCAGATGACGACGAAAACGTTCCTGGAGGAATTTGCTGAGACGCCAGAGCTCCCACAACCCTATGACGTTGCGGAAACTTTCATCGAGGATACCATCCGGCGGCGTCCGCTCGATGACGTGCAGACGGAGCTCGAAACATTTCTTGCTACGACAGACCTCGTCATTCATCGCCGCGACATCCAGAGATGGAAAGACATCTTTCACCTCGTCATCCAGCGAGCGGAGGCCGCGAAGAACTATGCGGCGAAGCGCCACTGGGATGTCTCGGATTCGGAGCTCCATGAGTTCTTGAAAGCGTATCGGAAGCAGCAGGAAGATCCGACAGAGACGGCAGAAGGCGCTTTTGCCGCGCGAGCTCCCATCGCAGCGGCACCGCCGCAGCATGGACGTCTCCGCAAGCTGCGCAAAGTCCTTGTCGATGCCGATGCCTGCCCCGTCATCCCGTCCATCGAAACCATCTGCGAACGCCATGGCGTGCCCGTTGTCCTCTGTTGCGATGACAGCCGCGCCATGGAATCGAGCTACAGCGACATTGTCTGCGTCCCGCGCGGCCAGCATGCCGCCGATGCGGCCATCATCGCGCTCTGCCACAAAGGGGACATCGTCGTGACGGAAGATGCCGGACTGGCGCTCCTCGCACTGGCGAAAGGAGCCTATCCGATTGCCTCTGACGGCTGGCGCTATACGCACCGCATGCTACGACAGAGAGACGGCGCGCAGCTGAAACGACGCAGTGCCCAGCGCCATCTGCACAAGCGCACCTCCTCCGATGACGAAGCATTTGAGCGCGGCTTCCTCGCGCTGCTGCACAAGAAGTTCTTCGGCGAAGAAGAATGGTGAAGGGGGAAGATGCGTCATACAGATGAAAAATAAGTTTTATATACTATTTTAGAAAAATATTTTCTTATTTATCGTATAAAACTTGATTTTCCTTGCTTTTTATCCTACAATAACCGCATGGAGGTGAAGCATCCATGCTTTGTCAGTTTTCATTCCAAAATTTTCGCTCGTATCGTAGCGAGACGACGCTCGATTTCCAGGCAGCTGCGCTCCCGGAATTTCGTGAGACGCTGATCTCGTCGAAGCACGTCACTGACCTTTTGCCTGTCAATGTCGTATACGGCCCGAACGGCGGAGGAAAATCCAATTTGCTTGCAGCGCTCGCCTGTGTGATTTCCACGGTCGTGAGTCCAGTGCTCCAGCTGGGAAAGACGCGGCGGGCCTTTGTCCTGCAGCAGAAAGTTCCCGTCGTTCCCTTTCGTTTTGATGACGTGTCTTCCAAGGAACCGACGGAGTTCCGGCTGTTTTTCCGTGAAAAAGATAGCGAATACGGCTATTACCTTGCGTGGAAAGACGGCGCGATCTATGCGGAATCCCTGTACCGCAAAGCCTTGAGCGGGAAAAAGCCAGCGATGATTTTTGAACGCGAAGCTGATGCCATCGAACTCGGCTACAGTATCCGAAAGCAGAGCATCAATCGGAGCGTCAATCCCAAAATGCCGTACCTCTCTTTCCTTGCCATCAATTATGACATCCCTGCTATCACGGAAGCGATGCAGTGGTTCGAGGGTTGTATCATCCAGAGCTATGCGCGCCCGTCCGTGGACGCAGCATTGTCATTTCTGAGGACTGCTGATACGAAAAAGGCGCTGATTGAAGCGTTGAATGACATGGACATCGACATCACGGATTTCCGACTCGACGAGCAAAGCCATCAGCTCTACACCATGCGGCGCATCGGCGCATCTTCGTACGAACTTTCCTTTGACGAAGAATCCGACGGCACGCAAAAACTCATCACTGCCCTGCCCGTGCTCTTGCTGGCGCTCTCGGAAGGCCGCATGGTCATCATCGACGAGCTCGATGCAAAACTGCATCCAAAGCTCCTGCGCTATGTCATCCAGATGTTCCAGAATCGAGAAATCAACCGCCATGGATCGCAGCTTCTTTTCACGTCGCACGATATGTACACAATGAAGAATACTGTTTTCCGTCGGGACGAAATCTGGTTTGCTGCGGAAAATCACGAACACGAAAGCGAGCTCTATTCGCTTTATGAAATCCGCGGCGAAGATCACCAGCGCATCAAGAATACGGCGGCGTATGACAAGCAATACATGGAAGGCCGCTATGGCGCGGATCCCTATCTTTCCAACCTGCTGGGCGGTGACTTCACATGAGCTTGAAACCACCGAAGAAAAGCGATCTTGGGAAAAGCTGGATGAAGCCACGTCGCGACCAACCCAAAAGGATGCAGCCAGAATATCATCTGATCGTCACGGAAGGAACAAAAACGGAGCCAGCGTATTTTGGTGCCATGAAAGATGAAATCAACCGCTCCTATCCAAAACGCATCCAGCTCGATGTGCTCGGTGCTGGCGATAACACGCTGCATCTCTTCCAGAAAGCGCAACAACGCGTTCGTGCATCTGCGAATGGCTACCGGCATGTCTGGATTGTCTACGACACCGACGAATTCCCAGCCGAGCATGTCAACGAGGTCGCGTGGCTTTGCGGATCAGCATCGACAGAGGAAACAACATACCATGCCATCTGGTCGAACCAATGCATCGAAGTCTGGTTCCTGCTGCATTTTCAATATCTGCAAGCGGACATTCATCGGAACGCAGTTGTTGAAAAACTGACGAGAGCCATGGAATCACAAGGGCTCGGAGGGTATCAAAAGAACCGGATGGATATGTATCAAACGCTGCAGCCATATCTTGAAATCGCGTTGGCGAATGCAAAACGGCTTGACGCCCAAAACACCGGCCGTCTGCCGGCAAATTCCGCTCCAGGAACAAAAGTGCAAACATTGGTTGAAAAGCTGCGACCATATTTGAGCTAGGCAAAGTGGGAACTGCTCCCAAAGAACGGCAGGGGGGCAGAACAAATCCAGACACTCTTAAGGCAGAGCTTTACCGAAGAGGCTTTCAGAGTGATTGAAACGGATATCCGCACTCAGTCCAACTTGGACGTGCAGTGCGGGCAACGGGTTGCGTCTTCAGGAATCTCCGTCTTGCAATACGGGCAGAGGTGCGGTGCTTTTGGTTCCGGAGGCGCTGGCATGAAGCGGTTGACCTGCTTGATGAGCATGAAGATGGCAAACGAGACGATGAGAAAGTCAATGACCGCATTCAGGAAAGAGCCATACGCGATGACGGGCAGTCCCGCAGCCTTTGCCTCGGCAAGCGTCGCAGCCGGTGTGCTCGATAGGTTGATGAACAGATTAGAAAAATCGATCTTGCCGATGAGCAGACCCAGCGGCGGCATGAGGATGTCGCTGACGAAAGACGAGACAATCTTTCCGAACGCTGCGCCGATGATGATGCCGACAGCCATGTCAAGCACATTCCCACGCATGATGAATTTCTTGAATTCTTCCAACATGATGTTCCCTCCTATTTTCTATCCAGCCTTATTCGACGCCTGGGAACGACTCGACGTACTGGATCTTGATGTCCGGGAAGCTCTCGACAAACTGTACGGTGAAATCTTCCCCGTAGTCAACAAATTGCCACTCGCCAACGTCATCCGGGAACGAGCTCACGATTTTGACGCGCAGGTCGGGAAAGGAATTCACGACCTGCACTTTGACGTCCGCAAACGATTCGACGATGCGGACTCTGCCCGCCAGGCGGATGCCCTTGTAATAGCCGTCCTCATTGATCTTTGATGCAGCGCCTGCCGTGGCGGAGAAAGCGATGAGCAGAATAAATGTCAGGACGAGTGCCAGCTGTTTGCCACGGAACATCTTCATCATAAAAATCACGCCCTTTCGATACAATGGTTCTATCATGTACGCCCATGCCGCTCATGCCTCCTTATGAATGTCCACCCATCCGGCAGCATGGGCGAAATGGAAAAGTTCCTCTGGCGTCATGCGGATGGCGCTGTGATCATCGCCCGCCGCTGGATAGACGGTTTCGTAGGCATGAAGCGAAGTGTCAAGGTAGACGGGAACGCCATATTTTACGGCAAACGGACAGACGCCGCCTGGCGCGTGGCCGACCAGCGTTTCAACGTCATCGGCAGGAATCATCCGGCCCTTCTTCCCGAACGCCGTCTTGAATTTGTGATTGTCCATCCGTGCATTCCCTGCGAGCACAATGAGCATCGGCTTCCCATCCACCAGGAAGGAGAGCGTCTTTGCGATGTGCCCCGATGAAACGCCAAGCGCCTCTGCCGCGAGTTCCACCGTCGCCGTCGATTCCTCGAAGGTCAGGATACGCGCAGCTTCTCCAAGATTTTCAAAATAAGCTTTGACCTTTTCGATTGTCACGAAGATTCCCCCATCCTTTATTTCAAGTTGCGTTCCAAAAACGGCGCGACCAGATGCTCGGCGTCATGATTGATTTCCGCCAGCGCCCAGCCGTGATACAGTGCCGTCTGGACGAATGCGTTTGCGAACTGTGTTTCGTAACTCGTCCCGATGACGAGCAGGATCTTCTTCTGCCGACGCTTGTCTGCGCCGTCCGTTGCCCTCAGCAAAAGGTCGAAGGCTTGTTCGTAAAAGGCTTGCTCGCCATACAGCACCATCGTTCCATCTTCAAGATTCCCGTGGCATTCGACGACGGTTCTCGAGCCAGCCTTCTGGTGCAGGCCGTCCACGTTCATCGTCACCACGGGGATGTCGTGCGCTGCGAGCGCGCGATGCGCTGCATTCGGCTCCTTGCCGCGCATGTTGTCCTTCATCTGCTGGACGACGCGATCAAACTCTTCTGGATGCTGTGCACGATAGCGGACATCGAGCTTGTCCTTGATTCCCGGGATGTCTTGGAACGTCGGAATGCCAGATGCTTTGGAAATGCCTGCGCCAGTCAGCGCAAGAATGAAAGGCTTTTTTGAATCCATATCATCACCGCCTCATGAAATATCACTTTCTGCATTTGCAAGACCGCTAACTTCTGTCTCTATCATTCGCGAAACGCTGCCAATTTCCTTCCAAAAATATCACAGCGTCATACAGCCTGTGCATCTCTCACGGAACAAAGCAACCGAGGGCAGCATCCAGATTTTGGGTGCTGCCCCCGATTTGTTGTTTATTCTCTGCGAGACAGCAATCCATGTCGTCAGACAAGCATAACAACAATGTCGGCTGTCAGCCAGCTGTGCTGATTTTTCCCCAGCTGGCACGCATAATATCGGCATTTCTTCGGAGAAAATGCCGTTCGCAGCCAGCTAACATGGCAGGAAACAGGAGCTGAAAGGTAGGGAAAATCGCAAAAAGGACGAAAAAGAGCTGGCCGAACGACAGCCAGCTCTGACGAAATTACCCCGCGGCTATTGAATTTCCTCGCCGATTCTCATTTTTCATTTTTCAAAATCCGAAATCTGAATCCACATTTTCGTTCCTCGGCATGAAAAAAGAAGATGAATCCAAAATTCGAAGACTTGAGAAAAGAACGGCTACGGACGAGGTAAATAACAAGGCTGGAAGATTTCGAATTTCCCCCACCAATCGTGCCGCGTATCGCCCTGCAACGGCTGTTTTCACTACGCATAAAATGGGAAAAAATATGGATGTCTTGGAGTGCAGCTCCAAGACATCCGGGTTTCAGGCAGTAAATCCATGTGAAACGGCAGCTTTTCGCATGGGGAAAATTTTTTTCGAATTTCCCCCATGTTTCTCGGCATTTTTCGCCACTTAACCATGTTCCGACGAAAAGAGCGAACAGATGTCAGAACATCTTTTCAAAAACCTTTTTCTCATACGGAATACTGTAGTATCCAGCTGCCTTCAGCATCTTCACCAGTTGTTTCTCGCGATCCTGGGCGAAGCGCTCCCGGGCAAAATCATTGGAAAGAGCCTGATTTGCAAGGAATTCCGACTGAAAAATACAGGGCTGCACGGGGAAGACGATGTAGCTGAACGTCTGGCTCAGGAACTCAGCGAGGATTTCTGGCCCTTCGCGCAAAAGCCACGAACCAAGTCCCTGCCCCTGGAATGCGGGAAGAACATAAAGTTCCCGAATCTGCAAGAAGTTCGTCCCGGCGACCAGATGGCGGATGGATGCCTCATTCATTTCGAAATCGCCATCGTCAGCGCTCTCCGCGAAATCCTCTGCGCTGACACCAAGACGGCGAAACGTCGTTCCATTCACCGTGTGTGCGATGAATCTGGCAACGACACGCTTTTCCTCGTCCTCGATCAGTTGGATCATGTGCCACTTCAGGACGGCATCCCCGCCCGGCTGCCTGAGATTGCGCGTGACAGGAATGGCAATTTCCCGCTCATTGACACGCTCGACAACTCCAACGATGTCTGACTGGATGTTGACGCGAAATTTGAGCGGGCTTTTGTTTTCTGTTTTTGATTCTTTTTTGCTGCACATATGCTTTACCTCCTGTTTCATTTGCTACCAATATTTTACTGCTCACAGCGCCTGGCAACCGAAAACGGGAGAAAAACGGAGGAAAATCCTTCATAAAAGTAGCAAAGGCGAGCAGAGACAAAAAATGGCCGCATGCATTTTGACATGCATGCAGCCATTCCTTCCACTATTCAGCACTCTTATTCCGATGCACACCCCGGTCCATAATCTTCGATTTCATGGATCAGATGATTGAGCCGTTCTACTGTAGAACGAATTGTCATTTCTCGCAGCTCGTACAGAATCTCAGCCTTTTCTCCTCCATCTTTCGCACGTCTGAACGCCTCCAGCGCCAGACGGTTATCATTGTCGGCTTTTGACAGTATTTCGCAAAGCTTAAAATCCCACCCAGAATTTGCGATTTCATACGGCTTTTCGATGACAGAAATCTGCATGATGTGCTCCTTTCTCATTTTGTCATATCCTTGCAGGAATGACCGATGTTCGACTTGCTGATATTATTGTAGCAAAATCGAATATCGCCATCGGAAAACGACGGAAATATGCCTGAAAATGCCCGGATTTTCTTTCTTCCCGGCGTCGGGAAAAATCGCGTTCTGGGGTGGAAGCTCTGGTAGCAAAGGCGACATTTCTCATCATGAAGTCTCCGCAGCAGAGCCATGATTCTTTGCAGGAAGTCAGTCGCAAGCCACGCCATTTGCCGTGAGCTATTCGCCGATATTCAGCCCTCGCATTTTTTAATCTTCAGAATTCAAGACTTGAATCCAAGTCTTGAATCCACAACTTGAATTGAGAACGTGAAAACGGCCGCCAGAGCGTAATTTTGCCCTGCCGGCCGTCCTCATCATCCGTTTTTTCTCAGCAAAAGAAAGGTTCAGTGTCGGTTAAATGCGATTCAGGCCCAGCGTCTCCCACGGCAGCGGCTCCGACGTGGCCCCCATCATCGTATTGCCGATGACGATGAGCTCATTGGTTCTCGTGAGCCCAGGAGCGAGGATCGCAGGCACATCTGCTTCTGAAAGAGCGAAGCCACCACAACAATCCGCGTAACAGACCACGAAGATATGCCCGTCTTTGCGGCGAATGAGATCGCCCTCGAAGATAGCAGTCCCGAGGACATCCACCAGCCCCGTCCTCCTGCCGACACTCGTCGGAACGACATCATAGATGTGGATTTCTCCTCCTTCGCGGCAGATGATCTTCGTTCCGCCGAATACCGTGATCAGCTCGCCATAGACCCAATTCTTCCGCTCCGCTCCGTTCTTCCCGATGGGATATCCGCGATAGAGATAGCCATACTGGCCGACCTCTACGCGCTCATTCTTCCTCTTCCGTCTTTCGTTTTTCATTTGCTGCGCGGGATGCGCCCCGCTTCCATCCTTTCTTTTCAATCGCATAGTACCAAATGGGCGGCACCTTCCGGCGTCGTCATCAACTTCATCTGATGCCATCTTATCAACTTCAGGCGCGCCCTGCCGAAAACGGCAGAAAGATCGGCGAAAAACCCCGAAATTTTTTCATCACCAACGAATCGAGGAAAACGGACGACAGAAGAGAATACTTTTAGCCTTTCTCAATCATGATTTTTATTCCATCATAGCGAGTGATACCGCCGGATATTGAATTTTCTTGATTTCGGTGACATGAATAAAAATATCGATGTCTAAGGGTGCAACATCAGAAAAATTATTTTCCAAGAGCTTTTGCTGGAATAAAAATCGGGTCGCCGAGAATAAAAATCCTGTCGATTTTTATTCCAAGATATCGCGGATTCTTGGCGATTCTCGGAAATCCGATTTCCAAAAGAATTCTTTCCAACTTTCAGCGCCGCGCTGAAGGTTCCTTGTCGAAAGAAACATATGACGATATGGGATATTTCTGTTAAATGAAGCGTTATGCATATATATGTCCTGAAATATCATATTTTTGATTGTATAGGAATATTTTTGTTCAAACGTAAGCGCCTAATAACCTGACGTACCCCTGAAGACAAAAAATCCCCATCGGCACGCTAGCAAGCGCATCAACAGGGATGGGATAAGATTCATGCTTTGCAGTTGTCTCGGGCTTCTTTGCTCCACGACATCCAGCTTTCGAGTATTTCTTGGCTGCCGACAAAGCGCTTGCCTCGCATTTCATTCAGGACATAGAACAGATATTTTTCCGAATCGAGACCATTCGCCTTGCTCGTTTCGACGAGGCTGTAAATGGCGGCGCTCGCTTCGGCTCCCTTCGGGCTGTCACTGAAGAGCCAGTTCTTCCTTCCGACGGTGAGCTCTCTGCCGCGTTGTTCGTCATGGGGATGTGGCCGTCGCCGAAGTAGCGGCAGAGACGTTCCTTCGCGTTCAAGGTATAGTTCACCGCTTTGACCGTCTGGAATTTCAGCAGGAGCTTCGCGCGGATGGATTCCAGCCATACGAAGAAGTCCTCGACCAGCGGCTTTTCCTGGCGGAGGCGTGCTTCCCTCCATTCTTCCGGCGGAAGGTCTTTCAGCTTTTCTTCGGTGGCAGCGATGGCGGCGATTTTCTAGATGGCTTCCCATACCTTCCCCTTGCGGTTCTCCGGGTCGCGCAGGACGTCTTCTCTGCCCTGCCACAGATCCGGGGAGAGCTCCTTTACGAACTCCCTCAGCATATGCGCCCAGCACGCGGCATGCTCCACGGCGAGACGGTTGTAGCCGAAGAACTGGCCGTGCACGAGAATGACGTGGAAGCCTTCGAGGGATTTTTCGGTGTTCTCGCCGCTCCTCCCGGGGCGGTACTCGAAGATGCGGATGTCCGGGCTCGCGGGATCCAACGGGCTCGTGGCGTAGAGCTACATCCAGGAGACCTGTTTCTTCCGCCAGTTTTTTCTGCACTCTCTTTGTGAACCTGCATGGTCATTTCGTCGGCGTGGAGCACGGCGGAGACAAAGAGGCACGTCTTCATCTGCCCGTGAGCGGGAGGAAGTAGTCCCTGCCGAGCCCGATGGCCCAGTTCGCCATGTTCGTTCGGCTAAGCGGGAGGCCGATCGCGTATTTCTGGTTAAGGACGTGCGCGGTGAGCTCAGGCGTCACGGCGAAATGTGCAAGGGAGAAGACACAGAAGCTCCCTTAGGGAGCCGGACTGCCCCGGCACGGCGATGCGCAGAACTCAACTGCTTCCGGCGTGGAGCCGAAAGTGCCGCGCTGAGGACGAAGAACGTGCTCAAGGTGCAAGTAGTTCTTTGAGCAATCGGAGGAACTTCTGCTTCCTTGTCGTCATCCCTGCGAACCTCGCCTGAACCGTCGAACGGCCAGCTTCGATGTGTTCCTGGCGTTGACGCGGCTGACGCGGATGCCGTTCCTGTGCGCCATGTCCATTACCATTTTCCGCACGACGTTGGCGTTTCAGCTGTAGAGCCTCTGCGCCATCCCGCCATGCTTCTTTCCTTGGATTTCCATGTGCTCGACGACGATGACATGCGCCCCGAAATCCAGAGCCGTATGGACGATGAATCTTGCCGTCTTTATCGCCATGACTTTGTTCTAGCCGTTGATGCCTTCCCAGAAGTGCGGCATCTTCTTGGCTCCCGCTGTACGCGGCGGACAAGGTTGCAGCCCCTCCGCAGGTGGTCGTTTTCATGCGGGAGCTTGAGAAATCTTCTCCCGCAGACAGCGCCGCCTGTGTCGATGGCGTTGCAAACTGCTACGTTGTTGATGCCGAGGTCCGCGCCAAGCGCAATCTCGTCTTTGAGTGACGTTCTGCCAAGTTCAGCCCGTTCCTCGAACAGGAAGTCGAGGAACCAGTTCTTCCTAAGCGTCGGGCATCCTTCCTTGCGGTTGATGCAACGCTCGCGGATATAGGAAAGTTCGTTTCCCTTGATCGTGACCGTCATCCGGTCCCAAGTATCTCGCATCCAAGCCGTGAGCTTCGCCGTGCGCTCGGAAATACGGAGGAAGCCGTTCCTTGTTATTCTAGCATTCTGTGTGGCTTATGATGGGGGCACCTTACTCACAACTGAAGTCGTGAGTATGCTGGCTCATGAAAGAGTTTAATCAATGGAGAAGCTTCGGATGACGGGCTCCACGCCCATGACGCACGGTTGGATGCTTTTGTGCTTCTTCAGCACGCTTCCGCGAAGCCTCGATTTTTCTCTTCTGCTGCTTCTTCACGGCCTCATTCGCCGCATTCAGTGTCTTGGGAATCCTTTTAGATTTTTTCTGGTTTGACGAAACAAAACGACTTGTTTTGTTTCCAATTTTTCCGTCCAGAACTATTCTCATATTTTTCAAATGTACCTCGACCATGCGATTACAGATCCGAGTCACGCATCCAGGATGAGACTTTTTCCAACGATTCCATTCTTCCCGATTCTCCGTTTTGAACCCATGCAAACAATCGGTGGAAACGCCAAGATAATATGTTCTTTGTTTTTTCTTGGACATCATAAATCTCCTTTCATCGATGTATCATCACATCTGATCCTATTTTAGCAAAACCGAATTCCAGCAACTGAAAACGATAAAAAAGCACTGAAAAATACTGGTTCCCGCCGAACATTCGTAAGCTCTTAATAACATGACATACCCACAAGAACCCCAACCTCTTCATAAAGCCAGTAGAGCTGTGGCGTAACGTGCTTCGCTTTCGCCGAATCGCGAAGCCACTGGAAGAGCCCATCCTCAAGTCGCTTGCAAAGACGCAAGAATCCGTCGCTTTCCCAGAAGAATCACTTGAGGCAGTTGATGATAATAACCTGCTTCCATTGATTAAGCTTCTGCTTGTACATGACATTTGAGTATTCCGGCCAATCAGAGCCAGTGAATCTCACGTAGAGAGCCACTCGTTCTGTTGCACGGAGCCACCCCGCTGAAATTTGGAATCCGGTCTTGAGAGCCACTTTGTGTCGCCTTAGAATGGACACGTGGAATGTTCCACGGTCTTACGAAAGGAGACAGCGAAATGTCGCAAGACAAAGAGATTCTGACGTTGCTCGCACAGGGCAGCAGCCAACGGCGAATCGCCGCTGGCCTGCACGTGTCCCGCAACACGGTGGCGCGGGTGGCCGGTGCCGCAGCGAAGTGCAACGTCGTAACGGAAGCGCTCCTCCACCTCAGCGAGGAAGACGTGCATGCAAAGCTGTTCCCAAAAGAACAGTCAGCACCCCAGACGGTTCTGCCGGACTTCGAACACATCCATAAGGAGCTCCTGCGCAACGGTGTCACGTTGAAACTGCTGTGGGAGGAATACTCCGACCAATGCCGCCAGGGCCGCTTGCCGTATCTTGGCTACTCGCAGTTCTGCAAGCGCTACGGCTATTTCGTTGAAGCGAACAACCTCACCATGCACATCCGCCACAAGCCGGCCGACCGCCTCATGGTGGACTGGGCCGGAACGAAGATGCGCATCGGCAATCCGTCCTCTAGCCAGACGGCCTATGCATACCTCTTCGTCGCCACGCTTCCCTTCAGCATGTATTGCTACGCCGAGGCCATGCCTGACATGAAGATGCCCAGCTGGATCAAGGCGCACGTCCATGCCTTCGGCTTCTTCGGCGGAGCGACGCGCCTCCTCGTCTGCGACAACCTGAAGACAGGCGTCATCAGCAACCGCAAGCACGAGGATCCGCAGCTCAATCCCGTCTACAGGGAACTTGCAGACCACTACGGCACGGCGCTGCTTCCAGCGAGGGTGCTGGCTCCCAAAGACAAGGCGGCAGTCGAAGGGACGGTCGGGACACTCACCACGGCGGTCATCGCCCGCCTGCGTGACCAGACGTTCCTGACGCTCCAAGAGCTCAACCGCGCCGTCATGAAAGCCGTGCAGGCATTCAACGAGCGCCCGTTCGAGAAGCGCGAGGGCTCGCGCCGCTCGGTGTTCCTCGAAGAAGAGCAGCCGTTCCTGAAGCCGCTGCCTCGCGTTCCGTACGAATACGCCGAGTGGAAGCAGGCGACGGTCGCCCTGGACTACCACGTCTGCGTCGACCACCAGTATTACTCCGTGCCGTTCCAGTACGTGCACAAGAAAGTGGATGTGCGCACCTGCGGCGGCGTGGTCGAAGTGTTCTTCCAGAAAGAGCGCATCGCCACGCACCAGCGCCTGTTTGGGAAGCGCCACCAGTATTCGACGCTGCCGGAGCACATGCCGCCGAACCACCAGCTATACAGCCTCTGGGACGGCAAGCGCTTCCTGCGCTGGGCTTCCAAGATTGGCCCGGCGACGCAGCAGGTCATCAAGCAGCGCCTCGCATCCTACCAAGTCGAGGAGCAGGCGTACAAGTCTTGTATCGCTCTCTTGAAGCTTTCGGACAAGTACACGCCCGAGTGCTTGGAAAAGGCCTGCGCTGCGGCTCTCGAAAAGGATCACGCCCCGCGCTACAGCTACATCAGCAGCATCTTGAAGCAGGGACAGGACATCACGGAGCATGAGAAGCAGCAGCAGCTGAAAAGTCATGCATTCCTTCGTGGCGCCGCTTACTACGGAGGGCAGAGCCATGAGAAATGACACCCTCCGCAAGCTGCGTGAAATCCGGCTTTCCGCGATGGCGGATGCCTATGAACAACAGATGGAACAGATCGACCGCTTCTCCGATCTGACTTTCGACGACCGCTTCGCCATGCTGGTTGACCATGAGTACGACAACCGCCACAACCACCATCTGGCCCGCCTGCTGAAGAACGCGCACCTGCTCTATCCGAATGCAAGCCTCGGAGGCATCGAATACTTGCCAGACCGTCACCTGAACAAGGAGCTCATCGACAGCCTCGGCACGAACAGCTACATCGAGCGCCATCGCAACGTGGTCATTATCGGAGCGACCGGCTCTGGCAAGACCTACATCGCCAACGCGCTCGGCGTCAACGCCTGCTACGACGATTTCAAGGTGCTCTATATGCGCCTGCCAGACCTTTTCGCCAGCTACCGCACGGCAGACCTCAACGGCAAGCGCGAAGAGTTCCTGCGCAAATGCCAGAAGACGACCGTGCTCATCCTTGACGAGTTCCTCTTGTACAAGGCTACGGAGGAAGAGCAGCAGAGCCTGCTCGAGATCATGGAGCGCCGCGTCGACCATGCCACGACCATCGTGTGCTCGCAGTTCGGCCCCGAGGGCTGGCACGAGAATCTCGGAGGCTCGGCAGTCGCGGATGCCATCCTGGACCGACTGACCAGCACGGCCTACACCATCCAGATTGACGGTGACATTTCCATGCGGAAACGCCACGCTGACGACTGACCATCCTTCAACCTGCTGATCAGGGTCATCCACGTTGTCCATTCAGCGTGGATGGCTCTCATGAGCAGATTGAAAAATCGGCCCGAGGCCTGATGATGGCTCCCGCCATCATATTGGGTGGCTCTGATTCATCGGTATACGCAACATTTGAGAGCCTGCTCAAAATGATGTGGATAATCCTGTTGATAACATGTAGATATCTTTGTGGATAACTTTCTTTCGCTTTTTGTCTTCGAGAAATCCTTCCCCATTTCCATTCAAAGTCGAGAAATCTTTCCCCATTTCCATCAAAAAACGGAAATCTCATCTGTATAAAAATCCAATGTTTTCGAGGGCTCATGATAAATAAGGACAAATTTCTCGAACTACTATCTTTGTAAACGAGAAATCTTTCCCTATTTATTTTTTGAAAACTACGTGCCATCCCGCATGATTCCTAGATTCTTTGCAAAATAGCATTTCGAGAAATCTTTCCCTATTCGAGAAATCTTTCCCTATTTATCGAGAAATCCTTCCCTATCTGAAACTGATTCCGCCCTTGCAAATTCTCAATTCCTGATGTTACATTTCACAATTCCTATATACGTTACTTATACGTCTACTCTAAATATATATAACCCCTCCAGATAAAATCGGGAAAGATTTCTCGATGGATTCCCATTTTCTGATATGCTATACTTTTCACGAAGGATAAAAAGAAGGTGACATCATGACAAAAAAAACATCAACAGAAACGCTCGTTCCAAGCACAATGATTCATGTCGATCCACTCCAGCAATATATGCTCCGTCTTACACGAGAGATGACGTTTGCAAAACACGGCGTCGGCAAACAGATGGAACTCGCTGCGTTCTATCTACTAGTCACCTTAATCGAGGAAAATCACCTCGCCACCTCCGTCATCCACTATTCCTTCAACGCTTTGGAGCTTGCAGATATGCTCGGCATCAATCCAGGCCAAGGACGTGGGCGCTATGTAGCCAATCTATTCCGCGCTCTTCGTCGAGAAGAAATCTTGCTTCCTGATTTTTCAAACGTCGATCACAAAGAGAAAGAAGTCAGCTTTTCTGCCTACGGCTACCTAAATGGACTGGAATACGATGCCAAAACAAAGCGTCTTGACATCGAAATACATCCTCGTGTTAACGAAATCCTGTTCCAATACAAGACATCTGGCGGCTTCATTGCTTGGAATGATATCTTGACGTTATCAAAACGACGGAACACATTGCAACTTTTCATCTTTCTGCACGGACTCGATCTTATGGGCATCCATTCCGTTACATTCGACCAAATCCGTGATACGCTCGGCCTCGTTGGGAAATATACCAATCCGAACGATTTCAAGAAAAAGGTGCTTCTCCCGGCCATCAAGACCATCCATCAGCTTGTTGGTTATGAAGATTTTTCTCTCAAGACGAATGGAGAACGCGGCGGTGCTCCAGCCGATCGCATCTTCTTTCAATTCTCCATGAAGAAGATTGCACCCGGCGTCATGTCAATGTATGATTTTTCCAAACTCTCGCCGACACAATACAAAGATGTCTCCAGCGTTTCACTCCAGCGCCAGACCATCATCGGACAAGCACTCAACGCCGGCTTTCAGCCGACATATCTGCGCGTCCTGTTGAATTATCGCGGTTCGGATGACCTCTTGCAAAGCGAAGTCACACATGCACTGACCTACTGCCGCAACCATCAAATTACGCGACCGGAAGAGGTTGGTGGCATCATTAACAAGGCCGTGACAAAAGGATGGGTGGCAAACAGTCCGCAACTCTCGAAAAAAGCGGAAGCGCAGAAAAAGACGAGGGAGCGTCTGAAAAGGCAGCGTGCCTATCTCGATGCAGAGGACGAGGCAAAAGCCGATGCAGAAATCTCTCAACAGGCTAAAACGTATTTTTCGCAGCTTTCCGACCAGGAGCTGTATCAATTTGCAGAAACACATCGAAAGGACATCAATCGTCTTATGAATGGTAGGAAACTCGATATGCAGCGCCTGCTCAAACGAGATGGCCGATCGTCCGAAGTCCGAAGTGTGCGACGCCTGATCAAGTCCATGATTTTAGCGAAGACGCTCAATGTAGAAGAAGAACCATCCCTGTTTTGACAGGACGCCCGTACGGCCAACGATGACCGCACGGGCTTTTTTTGTCTTGTCAAACGATATTCTCTGTGATATGATAAGTTCAAGATAAACTTAATAAGTTTTGGAGAAATCGTTATGCCAAGAAATACTCCCGTCAAACGAAAGATTATCTCCGCATCCGTCAACATTTCCCTGGCAGACCGGCTGGACAATTTAAGCCATGCCGTGCATACCGCGAAGTCGCGTCTGCTCGATGAGGCGATTATGGATCTTCTGGCAAAGTATAAGTACAATGGAAAGGATGGCATTCGTATGCTGGAAAAAGAGGTACAGACCCCGGTGGAAACAAAGCATGTCCTCTGCATCGCAAACAACAAGGGAGGCGTCGGAAAGACGACGACGACAGCGGCGCTTGCTTATCTTTTTGCGAAGCAGGGGCATCAGCGCGTGCTGCTGATCGATGCAGATGCGCAGATTAATTTGACGCTCATCATGCAAGCACCGCTCAACGACAAGCAAAACATCAAGAATGCCATCCTTTCGGATATCGCTCAGAGCGGGCTCAGCGTCGATCATTTCATCACGCCGACGCAGTACAAGGGCATCGATCTCATCCCGGGTCATGAGATTGTCAGTAGTGACGCCTTTCTGGAAAAAATCAAGACTGCACGTGTCGAGTACGGCATCAATCCGTGGCAGGATATTATCGAGGATGTCAAGAAGCTCCAGCAGTACGATATTATCCTCATAGACACGCATCCATCGAACAATGCAGAGACGACGCTCCCCTTGCAGGCATCGGATTGCGTGCTTGTTCCGACGCAGCCGTCAAACAACTCTGTCGCAGGCCTCTATCAGATTTATGACTGCATCCGCAAGAGCCGCCGCGCAACGCCGAATCTTCGTTATCTCGGTATGTTCTTCAACTGCGTGAAGCAGAATACAAGTAGCGCAAAGGAATTTATCCCGGCCGCACGAGAGGCCGTCCCGCAGGAAATTGCAGCGATGAATGGTGGCAAAGCGGAAGGCGTCGTTTTCCAGACGACCGTCCGCGATAGCGAGGACGTGCGGAAAGCAGAAAATTTCCAGGCTGCCGTGACGGACAAGTTCCGCAACAAGAAAATCGGGAAAGATTTCGAGAAACTGTATGAGGAGGTTCTGGCAGCATTATGAGCAATCATCAGAAGCAACAGCCGTCCGGCTATCGCGTGCGGCAGGAAGTCATCGACGGAGACATGACGTTTGATGCTTCGATGTTCCAGACGGAAAAATCCAATCCAGAGATGCCAAAGGATCCGAAAGAAATTACTGTCGAACAGAAAGATCGGAAGGATATTGATGAACGTATTTCTGTTCTGTATCCTTCGCATTATGAAAGACAGATTCCGTTGGAACAGCTGTTTCCAGCGCCTGATGCATGGAACTTTTTTCCGAAGCCAGATCATGAGACGATGCGACGTCTCATGCAGTCCATTTTGGATTATGGACTTTTGCATCCTGCTATCGTCTGGCAGCAGGAAGATGGCAGATATATGATTCTTGGCGGCCATACGCGCTATCGTGCACTCAAGATGCTCTTGCAGCTTTTTCCTCAATACGTGGACAGCCTCGGAACGATGCGTTGTAATGTCTATGACCATGACAAGCTGGATGAAAACGAGGCACGTCAGATCATCATCATGGACAATACGACGCAACGGCAGAAAGAAGTAAAGGCTGTTATGATTACGGCAGTCATCCAAATGGGACAACTCATGAAGCAACAGCGAGCTAGTCGTTCTGCTAAATGGCATGAACATCGGAAACGCATCAACGACATTATTGGAGAATCACTCGGTGTCAGCGGAGGCACAATCAAGGGCATCATGCGTTTCCGTACGTTGATTCCCGAATTTCTTCCATTTCTAGACAAGCGGACGGCGAATGGTTCCTTCATCAAACTGGGACAGGCGCAGGCGCTCGCGAAGCTGCCGGAGGCGCTCCAGCAGGAAATCTATGTCGATGATCTTTTTCGGGATAAACGATTTGTAAAAGTTGTTCCGAAGGAACTCGCTTCCATTCAGAAAGTGGAAGATCTTCAACAATTGATGGAGGCCGTTCCGGAAGATGGGGAAGTAGAAAATTTCAAGACAATCCAGATTTCAGTCAGTGAAGAAGAATACGATACGATGCGAGAGCTTCTCTGGAACACGATTCAGCAGAGCAATCACTTATCCGAACAGACGAAGCAACGTGCGAAAGATATATTGTGTTGAATAAAAAACTCGGGACAAAAAAAGCACTTTTTTGCCCCGAGTTTTTGGTACGCCCGGCATGGGCGCGTTCTCATGGGTGAAAGTCCCTAGACTGCCTCAGTAGCGGGAAAGTCATAGCCGAAGCCAAGGGTGTCCATCGTGAGGTGGAATCTGAAGGAAGGCGCAGGCAAATCTCTGGCCTGACGAACAGAAACCGTATAAGGCTGACAGATGCGGATAAGGCTGCCAAACAAGCCGAAGTCCAAAAGCTGCTCGGAACATCTGGAAGTAGATACGGCAGGCACATGGAGAGAAAGAACGCGCTCTTACCCGGGGAGACCTTGCGGACACGGCCAATGCCATGAATTTGGCGGCCGTGGTTGAAACAAGATTTGTCGCAAGGAGTCAGCCGAGGCCATAGTACCGGACGGGCTATAGACCGCCTGGGAAGGGCTGAACCTTAGGAGATGTCAGTCAATGAATGCAACCAAGCATGGAACCAAAGACAGAAAACTTCATAACGAAGGCTGTCCGCAGAAGGTACCCGCGGAACGGGGAGGACAAGCGGAAGCGTCTGCCCGTGTGCGGATTGCTGAACACAACGACATCATCACGAACTTGCCAGCGGACAGTCTGCTGAAGAAAGTGCTGGAACGGGACAATCTCAATGCCGCGTACCGAAAGGTGAAATCCCACCGGGGAACAGGCGGCGTCGATCGGATGAGAGTAGATGAACTTCTGCCGTATCTGAAAGAACACCGGCTGGAACTCCTCACGCAGATACGGGACGGCAAATATCAGCCGAACCCCGTCCGCAGGGTAGAAATCCCCAAAGAAGAAAAGGGAAAATTCCGCAAGCTGGGAATCCCGACAGTCGTAGACCGCATGATACAGCAGGCCATCGCCCAAGTGCTCATGCCGATGTACGAACCGCAATTCTCAGAAAGCAGCTTCGGATTCCGTCCGAAGCGCGGAGCCCATGACGCCCTGAAACAATGCAAGGCATACGCCGACAACGGCTATGTCTACGTCGTTGACATGGACTTGGAGAAATTCTTCGACACCGTTTGCCAAAGCAAACTCATCGAAGTCCTCTCCAGAACCGTGAAAGACGGCAGGCTTGTCTCGCTCATCCACAAATACTTGAACGCCGGAGTCATCCGCAGAGGCGTGTTTGAGAAGAGCGAGAAGGGCGTGCCGCAGGGAGGGCCATTGAGCCCTCTTCTGAGCAACATCATGCTCAACGAGCTTGACAAGGAACTGGAGCGGCGCGGGCACAAATTCGTCCGCTATGCCGACGACTGCATGATTCTCTGCAAGAGCCGGCGAAGCGCCCAGAGAACCTTGGAAAGCATCACCCGATACATCGAAGGGAAACTCTTCCTGAAAGTGAATCGGGACAAAACGCATGTGGCGCATATCCGTTACGTGAAATATCTTGGTTACGGCTTCTACCGCAAGAACGGAGAATGCCGATTCAAGGTGCACGCGAAATCGCTGATGAAGATGAAGAACCGCCTGCGGGAGATTCTGAACCGACGGAAAGCGACGAGCAACGAAGACCGTCCGCTCATCCTGAAACGATTCGTGAAGGGCTGGGTGAACTACTTCAAGCTGGCGGACATGAAGCAGGTGCTCAAGAGCACGGATGAATGGCTCCGACGGAAAATCCGCGCCATCTATTGGAAGCAGTGGAAGAGAATCCGGACGAGATACCGGATGATACGCCAGTACAACATCCCCGAATGGAAGGTGCACGAATTGGCGAACTGCCGAAAGGGCGTATGGA
>Ga0256404_1005423_pt1 | contig 22567 bp, 17 predicted proteins | sample RumenRJG_01DNA_FD_185990 | JGI IMG/M metagenome (GOLD analysis project Ga0256404, IMG submission 185990) | Bovine rumen microbial communities from Lethbridge, Alberta, Canada - RJG_01 | ecosystem: Host-associated > Mammals > Digestive system > Stomach > Rumen | place: Canada: Alberta | collected...
CATCCGCGCCAAGAGTGTATTGCTTGGTGGCGGCATAGCGGTACTTGCCGTTGGCATGCACGATTATCTTATATGCGGTGTCCGCGTTCGCTGGTCTGCCTTTTGCCATGTTTAATTGTTTTATAGGCACAAATGTACCTAAAATAAAGCAACTGACAAAATCAGAACCAACTGATTTAACGTAATTTATGATTTATGGGTGCAAATTAGTGAAAAACTAGGATTGTTTTGTCAAAATATTTCGTTTCGTCACACCACCTCTGGTTCTACGTTTACAAACTTATCGCCATCATATATGCTTATATGGAAAGATTTTGTTCCTACTATAATCATAAGCAAAAATGGCACCACAAGTGACGCTGTTTGATAATTGTCTTTAATAGAGCTATAGTCGATTGCCGATGGTGTGGGATTATCTTCAGGATGGGTATGCCACTCTCCAATATAGAAACGCGTATGCTCGGACTGATTGTAGTCTTCTTCAATAAATTGATTCGCCATCGCAGCATCTCGCTCACAGCCACAACGGGTGTGGCTTCTAACACATGGTGGCGAAATCTTACTTATTCTATAGTAGTTATGACCAACCTGTGACCCCATCAGTACTCCACAAAGCTCATTGCCTTCACACTGAGCATTGCTTTTCAATTCATTGACTACTTCTTGTTTTATTTCGAAGTGATAATCGTCAACATTTACACTGGCAGTTCTTGCAAAGTGTTTTTTGACACCCCCAACGATGACACAAGGTTTACGCCTTTTTCCATTGCTATATTTGTGTTTCCTACCCATCGGTAACATTTTGATTCTGACGGCTTTTCTAATAATTCGTCTATAATATGGAACATTGAAGAGAGAAACATGGACACATCATTGGCAGAATACAGCGAATAACTGCCGTTGCACCCAGCATCATGCTTCGTAAGTCTCTCTCCATCTTCATATTCTTCTCGCTTTACCATGCAATAACTCATAAAGTTGTCATTGGCTTTTTCTCTCAATCGCTTAACAGACTCTTCATCTTCTGGATTAACATATATCATGATGCCAGATATTCCGTAAGGTTCCAGCCAAAGTATAAAAGCTGGTTTTCTTATATTTCCTTCAGCCATTTGGCTAAACAGCCATTTCTCTGACATAATATCGCCAGTACAAACAAATATAGCACTGGCTTTGTTGATTTCTTCTTCCTTCAGTTCCTGTAGGTTCTTTAGTAATGCTTGTACTTTCCTATCTGGTCTGTATTGCTGTAGGTGGCGTGCAACGGCATGCGACTTGTACTGGCCAATGTACTCAAAGCCGAGTAGATGGCGTCCAATATTATCAACTGTTAGCCAATCTCTGTCTGTCAGGGCAAATGTAGCATTATTGTAACCGTTAAGAAAGTAGCATAGGTTACTGCCTATGCTGCCAAGCCCGGCTACAATAAAACGTTTCTCCATCATTATTTCTCCAGCAGTCCGTTCGGCAATACGTTGACTAGAATATACCGAAGCATATAGCCTGTCAAGTTTCTTATTTTTGTTTTCAAAAGATGTCAGTACCTTAAATGAGGTCATTGTTCCTTTCCGATAGCCGTTTCTGTTCACTTTCAAGTCGTGTATACAGATGCCACCTATGGCATAATTCAATCCTATTGGAAAGAGTACATTCACATTCTTAACGTGGTTGAGGTATTTCTTGAACGTCTTTCGGTCTTCATCATCACTTATCCTATCTATCATTTCTTGGCCCGTCATGCAAAATGGAGGCACATCGGGTATTTGTAAAGACGCAATATATAGAACAGAAATGTCTTTTGTATTATGATGCAGCTTGAGACTTGCTAATGTCTTATCGTCCTCATCAAATGCAACAACATTCTTTACACACTTACTGCCATCATTTAGGTTCTTTACGACATAAGCTACACCTTTCATTTCACAGGTTTCTGTTGGTCTATCGCCTAACATAATCCAATGGTCATCTACATTATTTTCTCCATCATATTCTTCATTCCAGTAACTTCTAATTTCTTTAACATATTCATCGGAGTTGTCTCTACCGTAATACTTCTCAATCCACCTTCTCGTTCTGTCGATATTGTCACGTATTATTCCTTCAATATTCTCTGCATCATATACCTCACCATCCTCATACAAACACAGTTTGCGTGTTTTCACAGATATATGGGGCAGGTATCTGAACCTGTCATCTGGTATAATCACGCATGGCATTGAATATGGGAAGTCTTTGGAAAATCGGATATAAGCCTCTATGTCTTCGGCCTTACCCGACACCAACGCAGGTATTTGAACTTTCCAAATACTTGCTTGGGGTAAATGCTCCAGTCTCGGAATGCTATTAACCTTTTCTATATCGTATTCTTTTGAAAGTTCAATATAACAGGTTTCCAATACAGTTACAACATCAGGCATACTGGCTGTTTTTGTTTATCGTACCTGAGAATCTCTGCTGTGAGGCATCCTCGTCAACATCTTTGGCCGTTGAACAACTGAACCTGTCTCCGAAATGTTTTTGCCATCTAACACATCCGTCATGTTGATTCTTGCTGGCTATAGCCATCTCGGCATCCTCCTTAAATGATTTAAGTTCTTTTAAAAAGGTATCTTTTCTGCCTTTTGTGTAGTTGTCAAATAAGTCTTCACCAGGTTCAACTGGTCGCCAGCAATGAAAATGTCCCTCCTTACTGAGATTGTCATACATATTCTTCAGTATGTCTCGCATGGCGATGTCATAACGGTTCTCATCATTCCATTGATAATATTCAGAAGTAAGCATTGACATAATACAACCACTTGGCATCTTAATTCCCTCGCTTCGCTTGTACTCGCACCATGCTTTCATGAAACGTACAAGTTCTCTGAATTTTGTCTTGCTTTTACATTCGTCACTAAACCAAGCAATCATTTCGTCTGGATTGGATTCATGCCATGGCTCAAGCCTATGCGCAAGCATAGTCTTATCCTCGGTAGTATGCAAAAAGTAGATAGCGAGATCTATGTGATGACCATCGGCATATTGCACTCTAACACAAGGATCGATATCATCAGCCCCATTCTCTGTATGATCTTTTACCGCTTCGTATACCTCCTGATGATACCAGTCAATTGACTTGCGGTCATTTATGTCATCGCTTTCAAAATATACTCCATCATCAAGGTCAAATGCGCCTAAGCCATTTTCGTCCTTAATTGGGTTAAGTAGCGTGTGCATAGCATATGACCCCTGCCAATAAAAGGTCGGTTGAATATAATCGCTATGATTATCTTTGAAATACTTTTTAATTTTGTTTCTCAATGCATCTCGGTTCTTCTTGAGAGTTTTGCGTCGCGTTGAAGTTGCCTTTATAGCATCGTGAAACGCCTTAAACTGTTCATGATTATTTGCCATATTAATAGTCTTTTGGGTTCATTGTTTTATATGTTTTGAAGTAATGGGCTATCTCTGGATGCATTTTTTCGTTCATAGCCGTATTATCTGCTATTTTTACTAGAAGTTTCATAGAGGCTTCACTTGCGTTATCCATATCGATTATTATATCCTGTTCTGGAGATAAAGGTATGTTCTCAATTCGGTGAAAATCGAATGGGAATGACAAAAATCCTTTCAGTTTGGACAACAAAATCATTGTTGATTTCGACTGACCGATAGAATATGCATCAAAAAGCGTATCAGACCAATCAATAAAGGCCCTATTCAACTTATGATGTTTCTCTCCTTTCGTTTTCTGACAACTACTTATTGAAAGGATTTCGAGTCCGTCAAAGCGCTTATCCTGCGCGAACTTATACAAGTATTCTGTTAAAGCCACAAGAATAGGATTGTTTGCCCACAATCCTCCGTCAACAAATTGGTCTCCTTCAATTTCCATAACGGGTAAGTATGTAGGTGCAGCAGAAGTAGCCAATGCTATATCAACATAACTTTTGCGATCATCCTCTGTGAAATTGTCATAGTCTTTTTTGAAGACTCTTGGATTTGCGGTCAATGTGTTATAGGCTGGAATACACAGGAAATTATTACTCTCTGCAATTGTCCGATTTCCGAAAACACTCTCAAGAGCAGAACGCAAAGGTTTCGCAGAGTATTTTCCGCCACATACAATCTGCTTAGAGCGCAGAAATGCACTACCGCCCAATCTATGTTTTGCTCTTTCATTGAAAATGGAAGGGCCATGCTCTTGATAAAATTTCACCACATCACTCATGGGAATCTTTAGGGATGCAGCAAGTGCTATGATACCTCCAGTAGAAGTACCACAAAGCATATCAAAGCGATCAGAAATCACACAATCAAAAACCTCTTCGAATTTCGCAAGAAGTCGAGCGGAATAAAGCCCCTTTATGCCTCCACCATCAATACATAATATTTTGAATTTCTTTGTATGCATATACATTATTATATGTAGATACTTTTGCAAATCTCATACCAATTCATCATAACTCTTTTCCATACATATTTTGTCAGTTTTGACGGCATTATTAGTGACAAACTGTCATGTAATACTCTTCATATAATGACATTAATGGATTCTTCGCAACTCGTTTATAAAAGTTAAAAACGTTAAATCTTCGTCATTTTTTGAATCTACAGAATCAATGCCATTACTTTTCTACCGTTTAGAACAAAATCAATTGAAATACAATGAGTTGCAAATACGGTGGCTGCAGTGGGTTAGAGAGTATTAAAGTCGCGACTGGCAATGGAACGTACGACTCACGCAACAACTGCAATGCCATCATCAAGACTGCAACCAACACACTGATAGCCGGCTGCAAGACGACCATCATCTCCAACTCTGTCACAACCATCGGCGGCAGCGCATTCTGGGGCTGCCGCGGGCTGACCTCGGTCACCATCCCCAACTCCGTCACAGCCATCGGCGGCAGCGCATTCTATGGCTGCAGCGGGCTGACCAGGATTGACTCGTACATCAACCATCCTGCTGAGGTTGGTATGGGTAGTTCTGTTTTCTACCGTGTGCCTACGGGCACATGCGAGCTGTACGTCTATGAGGACACAGAGACGGAATACAGAAGCACTGCCCAATGGAAGGATTTCAACATCATCAAGCACTTGCCTAATTTTGAACTTGCGTTTGCTGAAGCCCTCCAACACATCAGGGGTTCGAGCGACGTGTCGTATGAATCGGTCATTGAGATGAACAACCGACGTGCCATCTCGGCAATGCAGTTCTACCTGACGCTGCCCGAAGTGCTCACACTTGCCACCGACGAGTATGGCGACTATGATGCCTGGCTCGATGCCGGCCGCAAGTCGCGCAACCACACGGTCCAGATCGAGCCGAAAGGTGACAACAGATATCTGGTGCTGATTTCGTCGGCCACCAACAACACCTTCAAGGGGACCGAGGGCGCGCTGTTGCACCTGGTAGTGAAGTTGAAAGATACTCGCCACCGCCAGGTGGGCGACTTCGAACTGACGTGCAGTGACATCGAGTTGGCCGAGGCCGACGAGACGCAGCACATCACCGATGTCGCCAGCGAGCCATTGACCATCAGGCTGAGCTACATCGTGGGCGACGCCAATGCCGACTGCTCGGTCGACGTGGCCGACTATGTGTGTACGTCCAACCGCATTCTGGGCCGCAGCAGCGCGACCACGGTCTTTGACGACGCCGCCAACGCCAACCGCGACGAGACCATCAGCGTGACCGACCTGGTCGCCATCACCAACATCGCTCTGGAGCTGCGCCCGGTGGAGATCTACCCCGAGTGGCTGCCCGGCGCAAGCATGCGTGCACCGGCAGTCCTGCCAAAAGGCGATGACTATGAGGTGACGGCAGCAACGGCTCACGCACTGCCCGACGGCCTGACGCAGGTGGCAATCGCGACAGACAACGCGCGTCCCATCGCCGCCATGCAGTTCGACCTGACACTGCCCGAGGGGATGACACTGGTGCAGACCGGGGTCACCGACCGCTCGGCCATGCTGACCACCGACAGCGAGACGTCCGCTCCGGGCAAGGCACGGGTCATCGTCGCATCATTCGGCACCGATGAGATAGCCGCCGGACATGGCGATGTGCTTACACTGACCCTGCAGGGGCAGGCAAAGCGTGGCGCGGTGTTGAGCATCGACGGTGTGACGATGGCCGAGCGCGACCTGACCACCCACCGCGGCAACCGGCTGACGCTGGACATCAGCGGAACGACGGGTGTCGATGACACCGGACGAGTCACACGAATCTATGCCGACGACGGCAAGCTGGTCATCGACAGTGCCACCGGCGGCAGCGCGCGGCTGGTGTGCCTGGACGGCCGCAGCGTGACGCTGTGCGTGTCGGCTGGCCACAATGTCTACACAGTGCCGGCTGGCGGCATCGTCATCGTCACGTACAACGGCATTGCCAAGAAACTGAAACTCTGACCCACAACCCCCAATTGTTGACCGAAATGAGAAATACTATCATCCTGCTGGCCATCATGGCCTGCCTGAGTGTGGCGGCACGCGACCGGCTGTATGTCGCCGACCTGAACATCGGTGCCGGCGAACGGCGCACCATCGATGTGGTGCTGCTGAACGATACCGCCTATTGTGCGCTGCAGACCGACATCAGTCTGCCCGCCGGACTGACAGTCTGCCAGGATGGCGAGGAGTATGTCATCGACACCACCCCGCGCAGCGACCGGCACAGCATCTCGTCTAATCTGCTGGGCAACGGTGCCATCAGGGTATTTGTCACGTCGCAGAACGCCAGGCCCTTTGAGGGCAATGACGGTGCGGTGCTCACGCTGACGGTTGAGGCGACCGATGAGATAGCCGCAGGCGAGATAGTGCTGTCGCAGAGCATCGTGGTCGAGCCCGACGGCACCCGTCACCTGCTGGAGGCAAGCACCGCACGGGTCAATGGCGGCAGCGGCCCTGTGCCGGGCGACGCGACGGGCGACGGCCAGGTGGACATCGCCGATGTCAACGCCATCATCAACATCATGCTCGGCAAAGCGCAGGCCGTGGCCGCAGCCGATGTGACTGGTGACGGCCAGGTGGACATCGCCGATGTCAACGCCACCATCAACATCATGCTCGGCAAGCGGTAGTCACTTGCAACCAACAGAGAACGATGGCGCAATGGGAGCTGGCCCATAGCGCCATTGTTCATTGCACTAGCAGATGGATGACGCTAGTTGTTTTTGTTGATGAGGTTGACCACAACTTTGACCATCACGTCTTTCTCTTCGGTGCGGCTCTCGGCAATCATCAAGGTCAAAGCAACGAGGGTGTTGTCGGCAATACGTTTGGTGCGGTCGGGGTTGTAGAGGATGCCGTTATTGTTGAGAAACCACAAGAACAGCGTGGCAGCAATGCGCTTGTTGCCGTCGCTGAACGAGTGGTTCTTAGTGACCAGGTAGAGCAACATAGCGGCTTTCTCCTCGACGCTGGGATAGAGATCTTGGCCATCAAAGGTCTGATAAATTTGCCCGATGCTGCTCTTGAACGAGTTGTCCTTCTCGTTGCCAAACAGTGCCGAGCCGCCAAATTTGGTTCGCAGCAGGTTGATCTCTTGCATGGCATTCTCGTATGTCGCATGGAACACTTCGTCGGGGGTCGTCTTGTCGATGGTCAGCCGCTCGTAGTCGTAGTTGTCAAGAGTGTCCAGGGCATAGGCATAGTCGGTCACCACTTCAAACAGTGCCTTGTTCTCGTCGTTGCTGAGCAAGGGCTGGTTCTGGATGGTGCGACCCAGCATGCCCACCAGGGTACGCATCTCGGCCAGTTGGTCGCGGCGCAGCCGCTCGCTCACCGCATAGCCATGAATCAGATATTGCTTGAGTACCCCGCTAGCCCACTGCCGAAAACGCACACCGCGCATGCTCTTGACTCTATAACCGACAGAGATAATCACATCCAGGTTATAGAATGCTACAGGTTGCTTAACGCCATCAACACGCAAAAAATGCGTGTTGTTATCTCGTGGCACCTCGTTGTCAGAAAAAACATTGTTGATATGCTTGCGTATGGTCTTCTCGTCACGATCAAACAGTGCGGACATTTGGTTGGCGCTCAGCCACACCGAGTCGTTCTCCATGCGCACGTCAATTTGTGTCTGGCCGTCTTCGGTCTGATAGATGAGGATTTGGCCGTTGCTCGCTGTGATTTGTTGCATCTCGGTCATTGTCGAATGGTTATTGCCTTGAAACTCTGATCTTCTGCAAAGATAATATTTTTCCTTTATTCGTGCAATTTCGACATCGAAAAATTGCAATTCTAATCAAGACTCTCAAACTTTTAACTTATTAGTCGTGGCAACAACTGACAACTAAAACCTGCCGCTTTCTTTACGGCGGTCTTAATCCTTTATGCTCACTCGATAGATGCTTCCCTCGATGAGCGAGCAGTAGATGTCGCCGGTGGTGGGGTCGACCTCGAAGCCGTTGACCTCGCTGCTGCCCATCTTGTAGCTCACCACGCGCTGGTGGGTGCGGGCGTCGAACACTGCCAGCATGCCACGGCGCGACCCCATGAAGATGTAGCCCTTGTGCTCGAGGGTGATAGACCGTCGCAGCCGGCACCCGTCGAAGCCTGAGACCATCAAGACAGTACCGGCGAAACGCTCTTATGGCTGCGGTTTTTCACTCAACAGTCCGATGGTCTGTGTGAATTCGGTGACATTGTGCAGAGAACTAATGGCGACATGGGTTATTCCGCTCTCTGAACTTACAATAACGGTGTCATGTAAAGCGGAAGATAGGTAATGCCGTTCTCTACCTTATAATCAGCTGCATGAAGCACAGTAGGAGTGGTCATATACTCCCCAAACTTATTCATACACTTACTCAGAGAAGATAACGTGTAGTTTTTGCCGCTCTTGACTTCTATCGGACGGATATTGTGGCGGCTGGTCACTTTGTCCTTTTGTAGCAAGAAGTCTATTTCCATACGTTCTTCGGCATCCTTTGATGACTTGCTATAGAAAAAGAGCTTGTTGCCGGTGGCTGTCAGCATCTGTGCCACGATATTCTCAATGAGCATTCCCTCGTTCACCTCCAACTTCCCAAAGAGCAACTTTTGGTAAATTTCAGACGAGACGATGCCCTTCTCGTCGAAGGCATGACTGATCAGCAAGCCCGTATCGTTCATGTAACACTTCAAGGTTGTGCGGTCTTCGTTCATCTTCAGGCCGATGTTCGGCTCTGTAGTATTATAACAAATGTTGATGACTCTTGCATCTTTCATCCAGAAGAAGGCATCGTCCCAATCGCGGTATTTCGCACCTGGCTTCAGGGCTGATAACCGGAACTTCTTTTCGTGCTTGGAGAGTTGAGGAGGAATCTGGTCGAAAATTGACACCACCTTGTCTGCTATCTCACCCGCATAATTGAAAATGTCATTGCGATAAATAGTCAGCACATCGCGCTTTGCTGCATCTACGCCATCAAAGTCTTTGGTCTGAACATACTTTTTGACGGCTTGCGGCATTCCTCCGACTATCATATAGAGACGGAAAGCATCCATAGCCTGACGATGGAAAGCTTGTCCCATCGGTTTTCTCTCAGCATACATTTTCCGTATCAAGTCCATCAGCATATCGTTACCTGTGGCCCAAAGAAATTCTTCAAAGTCCATCGGGTACATCTGAATGGGACGTTCTTCCGAGGGCAGAACAATACCTTGGGTATTTTTCTTGATGCTCACTAGCGAACCTGTCTCAACGTAGTCATATCTGCCATCAGCCACGAGAAATTTGATGGCAGCTCTTGCCCTGGGACACAACTGTATCTCGTCGAGGATGATGAGCGACTTGCGCTCATGGAGCCTCACTTTGTAGTGCTGACTCAGATAGAGGAAAAGTGTGTCAAGGTCTTCCAGATAGAGGTCAAACCAGTCTCTGACCATCTGGGGAGCCATATTGAAGTCGATGAGGATATATGATTCGTACTCATTCTTGGCGAACTCCTCTGCGATGTAACTTTTCCCGATGCGACGCGCTCCCTCTATGAGTAGTGCCACCTCGCCATTTCTTTTCTCTTTCCAATCAAGGAGTTGCTTATATATTTTACGCTTCATGACGATGCCATCCGCACCTTTTTGAGATTTCTGACTTGCCATATATTACACCTTTTTGAGATTTTTGACCATGCAAATATACACCTTTTTGAGATTTCTCACAAGAAATCTGTTGAAATTTGCTATATTCTGAAGAATCAATGGCGCAATGGAGCCAACCCATTGCGCCATTGATTTGATTGATTTTTAGTGAGCAACCTTTTTCTGTGCCCATCACACAGGTGGATGAGTAAGACGGCCTGCCAACGCGTAGCGCGGTCTTAATACTCAATCTGCAATGCTTAATTGATAGATGGTGCCCTCGATGAGGGAGCAGTAGATGTCGCCGGTGGTGGGGTCGACCTCGAAGCCGTTGACATCGCTGCTGCCCATCTTGTAGCTCACCACGCGCTGGTGGGTGCGTGCGTCGAACACTGCCAGCATGCCGCGGCGCGAGCCCATGAAGATATAGCCCTTGTGCTCGAGGATGATAGACCGTCGCAGCCGGCACCCGTCGCAGCCTCAGACCATCAAGACAGTACCGGTGAAACGCTTTTATGGCTGCGGTTTTTCACTCAGCAGTTGGATGGTTTGTGTGAATTCGGTGACGATCTCCAACAATTCTGGGTTGTCATTCCTGATAATTAGCGCTGCATAATTTACAACTCCATCGGCATCAACGATTGAGGATGAAATGAATGTATAAAACATACTGTTCCGAAAATGGGAGAACCAGTTTTGGAATAATCTGTTGCGCAATGACTGCTTGTTGTCACCTGTCTCACATATATACAGCAGAGTAGTGTTGTTTGCCTCGAAAAAATGCTCAATAATAACGAGTATTGTATCTCTCACGCCAATATCTTGTGGCGCTCTAACGTGGTTGACGTTAGCAATGATTAATTGATACGACTCCCTACTGAGCAGTGAGTCGTCATCAATAAAAGCCACTGAATACTGGACACCATATTTGGTCTGGAATCTATATTCCATGCCCGATGAATCGCAACCAACAGAGTAGGTCGCGCTATGATTGACCTTGTCGAGATCCAGTGGTGTCATAGTGCTGAGAAGTAATTGGCTTTCAAGCCGGTTTGCTCCTCATAGATTCGCTTCAACTCTTTCTCAAGTTGGGCTATTTTTTTGCGTTTCTTGTCTTTGGACGCAGCGAAACGTTTTAATGCCTCCTCTTTTGTTAACACTTGCTTACACATTATGATGATTGTTTTTTTTTCGACTGCAAAGATAATATTTTTCCTTCATTTGTGCAATTTCGACATTGAAAATTGCAATTCTAATCAAGACTCTCAAACTTTTAACTTATTAGTCGTGGCAACAACTGACAACTAAAACCTGTCGACTTCTTTACGGCGGTCTTAATCCTTTATGCTCAATTGATAGATGCTGCCCTCGATGAGGGAGCAATAGACATCGCCGGTGGTGGGGTCGACCTCAAAGCCGTTGACCTCGCTGCTGCCCATCTTGTAGCTCACCACGCGCTGGTGGGTGCGGGCGTCGAACACGGCCAGCATGCCACGGCGCGACCCCATGAAGATGTAGCCCTTGTGCTCGAGGATGATGCACGGCGCGTGTTCGTAGCCGAAGCCGGCATCGCCCTTCCACAGCAGCTCGTAGCGGTCGCCGGTCGACATTGCCACCAGTTCGCCGTCCATGGTCTTGGCATAGGCCACACGGCCGTCGCTGCTGCGCCCCAGGCTCTCGCGCACCTTGTTGTCGTTTTTCTCGCGCCAAATCTGCGTGCCGTCTTTGCGGCTCAGCGCGGTGGTCACACGGTCGGGGGCGACAATCACCACCTTGTCGGCTGTGACCACGGGCACCACGTTGCCGGGGCTGTAAAGGTTGGTGCTCTTGCCGTTGTTCCACTGCCAGCGCAGGCTGCCATCCTTCTTGTTGAGCGCACGCAGGTTGGTGTCCCATGCGCCGAAGATGACATCGCCGCCATCGACCACGGGTGCCGCCTGGCAGTAGTTGTTGATGTCGTTGTATTGCCACAGCAGCTTGTGCCGCTTCACGTCCCAAGCCTGGAACGTCTTGTAGCCACCCTGATAGAGGATGCCGTCAGCCACCACGCCATCGGCCACGTATGGCCCATTGGCCTCGGCCTGCCACACCTGACGGCCGTTCTTCTTGTCAAGCCACACCAGTCGGCGGTCGGCGGTGGGCACGACCACATAACGCTTGTCGACCGCCGGACGCGAGAACAGCATCGCGTCGGTCTTGTACTGCCACTTGACCTGGCCGGTGTGCTTGTCCAGCGCCTTGGCATAACCCAGCGAGTTGCCGAAGTAGATGCACTGCTCGTCCACGCCCAAGCGGGTAAAAATCGAGGCATTGTCGGCATACACCTTTTTGATGACGATGTTGCCGGTCACCTGGTTGTCGAACTGTGTGGCGGGAAACTCGTCAAAGTCCAGATTGATTTTGTAGGCATACTTCAGCTCCGGCTCCTTGCCGATAGGCTTGTTGTAGACATGAATCCAGTTGCGGTCCAGGTCCACATCGAGCAGGGTGTAGCCATAGTCGCCGCCCCCCATGTCCAGGGCGCGCACCATCAGTCCGCTGATGCCGCAGGTCTCATATTGTTTCCAGGCATGGTAGTGGCCGCACTGATGGGTCACCACAGGATATTTCTTGAGGATGTTGACATAGGCCTGATAGTTGTCCAGGTCGTCGAGGATGGGGTAGTGGTTGACGCTGAGCACCCGCATGCCGGGCTTGACGCGTTCCTTGAGCGTGCGGTCGAGCCAAAGCAAGTCTTCCTGCTTGATGTGGCCGTCACCCATCTTCATGAACGGGCCGCAGTTCATGCCCACGACCACCAGTCGGCCCACCTCGAAGACAAAGCGGTCGTTGCCCCACAGGTCGACAAATGTCTTGCACGCGCTCTGACTCCAGTTGTTCTCGTGGTTGCCGGGGATGACATACAGCGGCTTGGTCACGCCGTCCATGATGCCCTTGACACCCAGCAGCTGCTCGTCGCTGCCCTCGTTGGTCAGGTCACCAGTGAGCAGGACAGCGTCGGCATCGCACGCGTTGACCTCGGCCACAGCTAGTCGCAGCTGCGACTCGTTGGCATTGCCGGGAGTGACATGGATGTCGCTCAGGATGGCAAACTTCTGTGCCTGTGCAGCCACGGTCATCATCACCACCGCCAGCACCATCATCAGTCTAAACTTTTCTTTCATTGTATCTATGGGGTTTGTTTTGTCCATGTTCTCATCTTTTCGGCAAAAGTAGCATTTTTTTCTGACATTGCCATGCTTTTTTGTGAGTGCTAGTCTTGGTTGTTGAGTTTTTTAGTTGTATCTTTGCCGTGTGTTATCGTTTTTACAGAACTGAATGAGTCATGAAGAAGATTATTACATTACTACTGCTGGCTTGTGCTGTTGTGAGCCAGGCTTTTGAGTATCAGGGCTTACAGTTTCGCATTGTCGATGAGGATGAGCAGATTGCCGAGGTGACCTATATGTTGCCCAACGACACGCTCAACTATGCCCAGCGCAGTCACATTGACATTCCCCCCATTGTGCAGCGCAATGCGAAAACCTATCAGGTGGGTGCCATCGGCGACAGCGCCTTCAGGATGGCCCGCTCGCTCAAGACCATCAGCATTCCCTCCTCTGTCACCCGCATCGGCAAGCAGGCATTTTATGGCAGTGGTTTGACCGAAGTGTCTCTGCCCAACTCTGTCGTAGGCCTGGGAGATATGGCATTCGCATGGTGCTACAACCTGCAGACTTGCACCTTGAGCGAGAAGATTCAGGCATTGCCTTCGGGCGTGTTTGTCGGCACCTGCATGAGCACCATCGATTTGCCCCCTCAACTCAAGGTGATCGGTGATGGTGCGTTCTATTTCTCGAATCTGAGTTCGATTGAGCTTCCCCAGGCCTTGGAGCAAATTGAAGCGTATGCTTTCGCCGAGACGTTTCTGCAGAAAATCAAGATTCCCGACAATGTTCAGTCGATTGGCTACATGGCGTTCGACTATGTGCCACTCGACTCGGTGTGGTTCGGGCAGTCGCTGCGAGAGATTGGCGCGCAGGCGTTCAGCGAGTGCTATTACTTGCATTACATCAATGGGTTGCCTCGCTCGTTACGGGTCATTGGGGCTGCCGCATTCGAGGGGGTGGATTTCCGCTCACTTGATCTGGTCATCCCCGGTTCGGTGAGGCGCATAGGTGAGTTCGCATTCTGTCCGTCGGGATTGCGCTCGGTGGTATTCGAGCAGGGGGTTGATACAATCGAATCGGGTGCTTTTGGCGGCTGTGATCTCAAGCAAGTCGAGATTCCTGCCAGTGTTTCTTACTTGGGTTCACAGGTCTTTGAGCAGAATTTCCAATTGCCCGCCATACAAGTTGACCCCGACAATGCCCATTACACGGCTGTTGACGGCATGTTGGCCAACAAGCAGCAAGACACCCTATTCTTCTGCCCGGCGGGGCGCGAGGGAGTGGTGCGACTGCCCGAGAGTTTCAGAATCGTTGATGATCTGGCGTTCAGTTACTGCAGTAAGTTGACGACTGTCATCTTGAATGAAGGACTGACCCGTGTCGGTGATGCCGCATTCAATGAGTGCGAGAGCTTGGATTCGGTCTATGTTCCCCAGAGCATTGAGTCATTTGGTAGGTCGGCAATGGAAGACACAAAGTGGTCGCAGGAGCGGGGCAGCGGGTTGCAGTATCTGGGGCCGGTGGCACTGAACAACAAACATGGAATGTACAGCCATTACATCATCAAGGAGGGAACTACTTGCATTGCCGACGAGGCATTCTGTTTAAATGATAATCTCAAGTACGTCAAGTTGCCAAAGGGACTGAAGTACATCGGGGCTAACGCCTTCTGTAACAACCGCAACCTGACCAGCTTGAGATTGCCGGAGTCGGTCAAGCGAATTGGCAGAGGGGCGTTTCAATCCAATATTAAGCTTTTTGACATCAACATTCCAGAGGGTGTTGAGACGATTGATGTCCCCTGTTTCGGCTTGACGAATCTCAAGCGTGTTTACTGTTATACCAAGCAGCCGTTGCCCGGATGGTGCTGGGGAATTGGTGATGGCATCTATGGTTGCATTCTCTATGTGCCTCAAGGTTGCAAAGAGCTATATCAGCAGACTTGTGGAAGCCAGTTTGCCAGTGTACGCGAAATGGGGCCAGTGGGCGACCTGAACGATGATATGCAACTGGACATCGCAGATGTCAGCCAGATGGTCAATATGATGCTGGGTGGCAGTGGCAACACGTTCTTGAGCGACCTGAATGGTGACCAGGTGGTGGACATTGTCGATGTCAACGAATTGATAAACCATCTGCTGGGCAAGTAGCCGTCAGTGTTTGCGTTATGTCTAAACTGCGAATGCCGCGAAAACTCTTTTGTCCTTGTGTTCTTATGTCTTAAAACCCGCGAATACTAATATTCTTATGTCTTTATATGGCTAGTTATCTGCAAGTCGAGAACCTGACCAAGTCGTTTGGTGCCGATGTCATCGTCAGTGGCATCACCTTCGGCGTGGCCGAGGGCGAGAAAATCGGGCTTATCGCCAAGAACGGCACCGGCAAGAGTACCCTGCTCAATATCCTGGCAGGCGAAGACACCCCCGACAGCGGCACCGTCATCTATCGCAACGACCTGCGCGTGGGTTACCTGCCGCAGATGCCCACCTTCGAGGGCTCGCGCAGTGTGATGGACACTTGTCTGTGGGGCGATGACCGCCAGAGCCGGGCCGTGCGCGACTATGAGCACGCCCTGCGCAGCGGCGATGCCGACGCGATGACCGCAGCCATCCAGGCTATGGACAATGCCGCCGCATGGGACTATGAGGACCGATTCAAGCAGATACTCACCATGCTCAAGATTGATGACTATGACCAGCCCATAGCACAACTCTCGGGCGGGCAGGTCAAGCGCGTGGCTCTGGCCAAGCTGCTCATCAGCGAGCCGCAGATGCTCATCCTCGATGAGCCCACCAACCACCTGGACATCGACATGATCGAGTGGCTCGAGAATTACCTCAAGCGTAGCTACATCACCCTGCTCATGGTCACTCACGACCGCTACTTCCTCGACAACATCTGCAACAAGATTCTGGAGATGGACCAGCAAACCATCTACAGCTACGACGGCAACTACAACTACTACCTGGAGAAGCGTGCCGAGCGCATCGAGGCGCAGAATGCCGCCGTCGAGCGTGCCCGCAACCTGCTGCGCACCGAGCTCGACTGGATGCGCCGCCAGCCCCAGGCACGTGCCCACAAGGCACAATATCGCATCGATGCCTTCTATGACTTGAAGGAGCGTGCCCGCGTCGTGCATGACCCCGGCGACGTGCGCCTCAACGTCAACTCCACCTATATCGGCAACAAAATCTTCACTGCTCACCATGTGTGCAAGCGATTCGGCGACAAGGTCATCCTCAATGACCTGGAGTACACCTTTGCCCGCTACGAGAAACTGGGCATCGTGGGTGACAATGGGGTGGGGAAGAGCACCTTCATCAAGTTGCTGCTTGACCAACTGCAGCCCGACAGCGGCTACTTTGAGGTGGGCGAGACGGTGCGCTTCGGCTACTATAGTCAGGAGGGTATCAAGTTCAACCCCGACAAGAAAGTCATCGATGCCGTGCGCGACATTGCCGAGGAGGTTTACTTCGACGAGCGCAACCACTACTCGGCCTCGCAGTTCCTCAACATGTTCCTCTTTACCGTGCGCGACCAGCAGAAGCTCATCGCCAAGCTCAGCGGTGGCGAGCAGCGACGGCTCTATTTGGCCACCGTGTTGATGCAGAAGCCCAACTTTCTCATCCTCGATGAGCCGACCAACGACCTTGACATCCAGACGCTGGGCGTGCTCGAGGACTATCTGGCCAAGTTCAAGGGGTGCGTCATCATCGTGAGTCACGACCGCTTCTTCATGGACCGCACGGTCGATCACACTTGGGTATTCCAGGGCGATGGGGTCATCAAGGACTTCCCGGGCAACTACAGCGAGTACCGCGCCTGGAAGGACTATCACGAGCGAGAGGCTGCCGAACAGGCACGCGCCAACGAGAAACCCCGTGAAAGGCAGGCCTATAACAACCGCGACACCAGCAACAAACTCACCTACAAGGAGAAACGCGAACTGGAGCAACTCACTGCTGATATCGCCGCGCTGACCGAAGAAAAGGAGCAGCTCGACAACCTCTTTGCCAGCGGCGAGACCATCGACGATGTGGCTCAGAAGGCCGCACGCTACGAGCAGATCAAACTGCAACTAGATGACATGGAGCTGCGCTGGCTCGAACTCAGCGAGAAAGATTGAGCACAATGAAGTAGTAGAGTAGTGGGGTAGTAAAGTAGTAAGGCCATTACAAGATTGATGTACAGGCGATAGTATCGCCAGAACTTCAAGATTACAAGCAATAAAAGTATAACAATAACTAATAAAACTAAGAAAATGATGAAAAAGACCATTCTTCTGTTGGCTACAGCCATGCTCTCGTGGACACTGCTACCGGCGCAATCGGCCAAGTCGGGCGACGAGGGATATGTGTTTGTATCGCCACTGAAGTCGCATAGCAAAAAGTCGCTTAAATCACCGGTGAAGTCGACCATCGAGGCGGGGCGTGTGGCGGTGAAGTCGAGCGAATCCAACGAATTAGCTTTCTCGCTCATCGACGCAGCCGAATCCATGACTCTGGGGAGCGGCTCCTTCTATGAGTACTTTCCACCGGCTCAGGACTATGTGCCGGCCGAATTTGTCTCGGTGGCAGAGTTTAAAAAGGCTACACGGAAGGTCAGAATCTACTCCGAGGTGCCGGCGAGCATCGAGTGCGGCAAGCGTTACGTTTTCAAGCCGCAGTATCCTAGCGAATATAGGACTTCGGCGACAGTACGAGTCATACGTCTCACGGGCAAAGGGATGACGTTGGTCACCGATGTCGATCCCGAAAACGATTTTACGCCTTCGCGCACCGAGGACATCTCCGGCAAAGCGTTGATAGAAGTATCGTTTGGCGACAACATCATCTATCTCTACAACGGGCAGCCGCTGATGCTGGCCAGCAACCTCGGAGGCAGAGACTACAGCACGCTTGAGGTTGATGCCAATGGTGCCACCTATGCGAAAGACGAAGATGGTAATCGCCAGGCCACAACCAAACTGTCGTATGTCTTCGGCGAAATTCCAGAAATTGGATATTTCGGCTGGATCTCCGACACTGAACTCGTCATCGACGACGAACTATTTATCCTCGCAACCCATTGAGCGATGCACCTGCCCCCTAGGGTGTAGAGTAGTGTATTGCACGTTAGGAGGGTGTGCCATAACTGAATGATGGCACACCCTCCTAGGTGAATTATAGTGGTCTGCCTATAGTCGGTTGCGCTCGTCTTGACCGGCATGGCTGCCTTTGTATCGGCTCTTGGTGGCGTTGAACTTCCACGATAGGTTGATGCCGACGCGACGGGCATCGCGATACTCCTTGAATCGTGTACGGACATTGATGCCACCGTAGGCGGTCATCTCCGTATATCGGGTGTGGAAGATGTCGTTGACAAGAAGGGCTACGCTGAGGCTCTTATCTTTGAGAAACTGGCGACTTAGCCTTATATTGATATCACCTAAGGCTTTGCGCTGCGAGCAGCCTGTTTCGTGAGCTAGTTTAATATAGCCCTGAATGTTCAGCAGCCAGTCTTTCGGAAACGAAAATGTGTTGTCGAGAGTGAACTCGCTAATCAGACCATTCCAAGTGTGGGTGATGCCCATCGATTCATAGTCTATATTGTTGTAGAAGAACCTCGCTGTGTAATTCATTTGCCAGATGCCTATCTTGGGTGTGAAATTTAGTACTATGCCATAGTCTTGCATCTTGGGTATGTTACGGTAGTCCATAATAACCACTCCTGGGTGTTTCTCATCGTCGTAGGCTGTCTGGAACGAAGTTACAACATTGTGCATATATTTGTAGTAGGGCTGGATGTAAAGCCACTTCCACTGTGAGGTCCACGACAGACTGTGTGTTGTCTGTGGCTGTAGGTAGGCATTACCTGTACTGTATTCGTACTTGCTACGATAGTGGATAGCAGTGCTGAGTATAGAATAAGGCGGATTATTGCGAGTACACTGATAACTGAGGGTGTGCATCCATCGCGCTGTGCTGTAGGAAAACGAGAGGCGTGGGATGAGCACATGATAGTCAGGACTTTGCTCCGGGTCTTTACTGCCATTAGTTTCGTAGTCATTGTGTTCGTTCTGCCAGCGCAATCCGGCTTTGAGACTGAACTTCTTCACTTGCAGCGCGTAGTTGGCGAACAGTGACCATGTCATTGTTTGTTGGTGTACGCTGTTGTCGGTAGAGAAACCATTCTGGGTGAAATCGCTTTTGCGGTCCACTCCCGATACTTCCTCGCCGAAGGTTAGGGAGCCTGTGGGGATGGGAGCAGTGACGATGAGTTTTTCTGCCAGCAGGTTGTTCTTGGTCAGCGTGTTGCTGCTGACACCTGTCATGCCTACAGTTCCGCCCGTCATCTCGCTCTCGGAATGTCCACCGTAGTAGTCGGCACTGAAGTCCAGTTGCCACTTGCCGATTTCACCGAGGTAATAGGCATTTACAGCATGCTCCATCCGAGGCTTTAGAGAGGTGACCGTCTTGTTGGTCTCCGCTTCTAAGAATTGGCCGTTGCACCACACTTGTTCATCAGTATCTTGGCTGCCTGTCGCATCGGTGATATAGTTGTTGGCAGTGTAAGTTAGCCCGATAGAGTGTTTCTCGGATATCTCCCAGTTCCAACCTAGGTCGGCAAAGTAATAGTTATAGCGATTGAGATAGATTGCATCTCTGTGGAAGTCCCATGTGCGGGAAGCCTGTAATTGGTCGTCAGCAGTGGCGGTGATGTGTTGGTTATTGCTCGTCAGAAACCCTCGAGCGAAGAAGTCCATGCCATTGCGGGTGCGATAGTTCAGTGCAGCATTGCCATTAGCATAGTATTCTTTTCCTTGGCGGTAGGCAGCGGAGAAGTTGCCGCTCCAGCCTTCGCCCTGTTTCTTGACAGTCTTGAGCCGTATGACAGAGGTGACTTCCGCTCCATACTCTACGCCAGGATTGGTGATGATCTCTGCCGACAGGATTTCATCGGCACGGAGGCGGTCGAGTTCCTGTGTGTCGCGTACTTTCTTGTTGTTGATGTAGATTTCGGGGGTGCCATGTCCTGCAACCGTTCCGTCGCTCATCATCAGCGGCAGATGTGACAGCATCTCGGTCACCGAGCCGAACTGTTCCAGTGTGGTACCTTGCACGTTGGCCAGCAGTCCGCGGTCGGTGGCGCGTACAAGGCGTCTTGCCCCCTTGACGGTGACACCATCGAGCACCAACTGGTCGGGCTGCATCTTGATGGTTCCGGCGTTGTCGCGTGGGCACAGCCGATGAGTGGTCTTGTAGCCGACGTAGGTGATGCGGGCGATGACCTTGCCGTGGTCGTTGGGGATGACGAAGCGGCCGCTCTCGTTGGTCACACCGCCGCCCACCATCATCGAGTCGGCAGGGTTGAGCAAGGTGACGTTGGCGTATGGCAACGGCAGGTTGTTCTCGTCAACCACCATACCCTTGAGGTGGTGCTCTGTCTTGTGGATGCACTCCACATAGATATCGTTGTTATCACCCATGATCATCTGGATGGGATAGAAACCTATGATCTGGCGAATGGCATCAGGAACAGGTTTGTTCTTGACATGGGTGGTAATCGTGAAATCCTCCAGTTCGTTGTAGATAAACACGATCTTGTGGTTGGCGGTCTGTTGCTGGATGTACTTCAGCGCGTCGCTCATCGACACATTCTGGAAATTGTGGGTAATGCGCTGCGCGTGTGCTATGCCTGCCAAGGAGCACAGCAATAGGATCATGGTAAATAGTCTCTTCATCACTCGCCCTCCTGTGATGATGATTCAACAACCAGTCTGTCTCCCTCACGGTGAATGCTGAATGCCTCGAAGTGTGACAGCATCTCAACGACCTTGTCCAGCGAATAGTCCGGCTCCCACTGATAGTAGAGGCGTACCGAACGCACATCGTCGCTGCGGTATTCCACATCCACCTGGTAGTATGCCGCGAGTTCGGTCAGCATCTGCTCCAGCGTCACGTTGTCATAGAGCCGCGGTTCGGCATTGACAGGTATTTCCTCGACGGTGGTTTCTTCCAGTGTCACCTCAGTTCTTTCATTTTGGACGATGGCGCGACTATCGCTCTCCACTTTGTCGCCCGATGGCACCAGCCCGAACAAGTCGGTTTGCACCGCTGCGATGGTGATGCCAAAGAGAGCGACAACGATAGCGGCGGCAGCGGCAATTTTTCGCCACAAGGGCACTACCGCGGCACGAGGTCGCTCGGCCTGCGCCAACCGCTGCCACTCGGCATCAATCGCCTCGTCGGTCACATGTGCTGGCCGAACGGCACTCTTGGTCTTTGCCATCAGCGTATAGAGTTCTCGGCACTCGTCGTCGGCAAGTATCTCTCGCCATTGCGCCTCGCTGTAGTCATGGGGGTGCTCCAGCATCTGGAATAGTAAATCGGTCTTGTTCATTGTTCTGTGTTTCTAAGTGTTTGACGTAGTTGCTCCAGGGCGTTGCGCAGGTGCTTGTAGATGGTCCGCTCGCTCACACCCAGCCGCTCGGCTATCTCACGGAAGGTCAATCCCTCGCTGAAGTGAAGTTGGATCACCTCGCGGCAGATGGGCGGGAACAAGGTGTCGATGCCCGCTCTGAGCACTTCCAACTCATGCTCAAATTCCAGGGGTGACGTTTGTTCCAAATCTTCGCTGAGCAGCAAGTATCGGTGCACTTGCTCATGGATTTTGCGGTTTCTGATCACATTCAGGCACCGGTTGCGCACGCTTGACAGCAGGTAGGATTGAGCGGTGTCTTCATGCAGTTCCACTGGTTCCACAAGCAGCCTAGCAAAGACATCATGCACAATGTCTTTGCTCTCGTCATCATCGTGCAGCAGTATGCTGGCCAGCCTATACATCGCGCGATAATGCAGCCTGAACAGTCGCTCAATATGTCGTTTTCGTTGTGTCATACACCATAGATACACACAGAAACCGATTTACTAAACCCTAAAACGCAACTTTTTTTGAAAAATTTCAGTGGTCAACTGGTATCTAGTTCCCAAAATTCATGGCAATTCGTGTTTTGTTTAACTCGCGAACCGCAAGCGGTATTAGATACCAAAAGCCCCACTCAATCGCGAGCGGGGCTTGATGGCGGTGCTGTGAGGCACACAATTCATTGTTTTATTACGAAAAAGTCAGGTCTTATTGCGTTTGAAGCAAATCGTTTTATTAATCTTTCCGATTCTATGACTGACGATGGTGCCTAAAGTTTAATCGCCAAAGCACTTTTAGCATTCGTTAACAAGACGCCGCCTTGTTGTAACTGTTCACCGATTCAGAAAATGTCCTTTTACACCCCTGTGCATCGAAGATGCAGAGCGGGTCGGAGACCCGATTTTGTTCGAAAGACCATGCAAGTGCATCGAAGATGCACGCAGCTTGGTCCTGAGACT
>Ga0256404_1005424_pt1 | contig 22557 bp, 14 predicted proteins | sample RumenRJG_01DNA_FD_185990 | JGI IMG/M metagenome (GOLD analysis project Ga0256404, IMG submission 185990) | Bovine rumen microbial communities from Lethbridge, Alberta, Canada - RJG_01 | ecosystem: Host-associated > Mammals > Digestive system > Stomach > Rumen | place: Canada: Alberta | collected...
GCCGCCCTATCTCATTCAGGGCCACGAATCGATAGCGATTAGAATGATGAGGAATAGGAGCATAACTGTAGTGCTTGGCTTCTGCCTTCCTGCGGAGGGCATCCTCGGCTGCTTTTACTATCAACGGAGCTTCGTATGCACACTCTTTGGGTTCCAAGAGCAACAGCCGCCCTTTTGAACAAGCATCGAAATAGACTCCGCCCGGCTTGTAGTACCGCTCATGGGGCGAGCCTTCGGCAGGAAAGCCATCAGCCAAAAGCACTACCAATGGGTAGCCCTGCTCGCGTATGTATCTGGCGATCTGTCGCTCACCGCCGCTGATGGCAGCCGTGTAGGTGACGGCTCCATTATGTGCTGCAGCCAGCACTTCTTTCTGCCGCTCAGCAATATGACTGCTGTCAGCGCTTCGCGACATCTCCACCAGTTGACGGTCAGGCCAGTCCAAAAGGAAATGGTTGCCCATTGAAGTGAAGGGCAAACCACAAAGTACGGTCTCTCTGTGCATGCGAAATAACTCCGGGTTCTGCCTTCGCTGCCAGGCTCGTTCAGCATTTGCGTAGACATATTCAATCATTGCATGCAGCTGCCCTTTATGGGTGAGCACCCTATAATAAGGAGGGCCATCGTACAGATTGTCCACGACGCCCAGCTTGCGCGCCTCTGCCTTGCAACCCTGCATATATCCGCGCAACACCTCCTTTATGCTTCGCGGCATGGTTCGCATAACCTGTAACACGATGTGATGATGATCGGGCATCACTTTGTCGGCCAGTATCTTTACCTCCGGACAAAGCTCCAGCATGCGGCGCTGCTGATTGATGAGTGCCCACCCGATGGGTGTTTTCTCGACTACGGCATTGGCTCCATCGTGCGCAAGTGTGCCGAACAGTGGCTGTCGTGATTTCGCCACCATCGTCACATGCACAATGCATGGCTTGCGCCATACACCGGGTTCCAGCCACGAAAAGGTTTCGCGTAGAGAGTCCGTCGGTTCTTTTTTGGTATTAGGCATGGGTCTATTTTTGTGGGTTAACGATTGGAGAACGGAAATAAAATTTCCTATAAAAGGAACGGAACTATCTCGTCTCTATCAATTTCTAATGCCTCAAACATTGCTGCAAATATACAAACATTATTCTGTATTTCCAAACTTTACTATCAAAATCTTGACAATGGGATGCCAGTCCCGTTTTTTACAGGCGGATTCCATCAGCCACGCACCCCTGCCAGTCAACGAGCAGCCGTCAGATGTTTTACGCTCTCAGAGAAAAAAGGCTATGAAATAACAGTTTGACTGGTGCCGAAGGTACTATCGCTCGGAAATGAAAGCAAAAACTTTGGTTTTTGCTTTGCATTTCGCTCACTTATTCGTACCTTTGCAAAAGATATGACGGAACTGAATCTCCCCCCCTACCCTGTGCGACTGGGCGGCACGGCTGAACGGCCTACCATCTTCGACGTGCTGCGGCGACGCTACGTGGCGCTGACGCCGGAGGAATGGGTGCGCCAGCACTTCGTGCACTTCCTCATCGGCGAAAAGGGATATCCGCAGACGCTGCTGGCCAACGAGGTGAAACTGCAGGTGGGCGACAAGCGGCTGCGGGCCGACACGGTGGCATACAACCGCGAACTGCAGCCGCGCATGATCGTGGAATACAAGGCGCCGACGGTAGTGCTGACGCAGCGGGTGTTTGAACAGATATCGGCCTACAACCTGCTGCTGCATGTAGACTTTCTCGTGGTATCAAACGGTCTGCAGCATTACTGCTGCCGCATGAACTACGAACAGGGCTCTTATGAGTTCCTCACCGACGTGCCGCACTACGCGGCGCTGTGAGGGAGGGGTAAAGGTTCAAGGTTCAAGGTTCAAAGTTCAAGGTTCAAGGTTCAAAGTTCAAATATACAATGGAAAAGGCTATATTGAAGTTACTTTGTGCTGCAAGGCGCATGTCCTTGCTGATTGCTGCGCTGACGGCACCGCTGGCGGGCGCGGCACAGGAGAACGGGGCGCAGCGGCTGTTTGAAACCGTGGAGGGTGGCATCCCTTATCGCATTCCGGCCATCACGACGTGCCAGGACGGCACGCTCATCGCCGTGAGCGACTACCGCTATTGCGGCAGCGACATCGGCTATGGAGCTGTAGACCTGCACTACCGGCTGAGTGAGGACAACGGACGGACGTGGGGCACGGAGCGCATCCTGGCCGACGGAACGGGCGACGAAGACGACGTGAAGCAACCGCAGACGGCGTGGCGCTATGCCTTCGGCGACTGTGCCATCGTGGCCGACAGGGAGAGTCCGGAGGTGGTGGTGCTGTGCGTGGGCGGCAAGACCGTCTACAGCCGTGCCACGAGGAGGAATCCGAACCGCGTGGTGCTGTTCCGCAGCCACGACAACGGGCGCTCGTGGGACCAAGGCCGCGAACTGACGGAGCAGATTTATTCGCTCTTCGACCAGCGGAAGGAAGAACCCGTGCAGAGTCTGTTTGTGGGCTCAGGCAAAATTCATCAGAGCCGCTACGTGAAGACGGGGCAATACTACCGCCTCTACATAGCACTCTGCACGCTGTCGGGCAACTTCGTGCTCTACAGCGACGACCTGGGCGCTACGTGGCAATTGCTGGGCGATGCCGACCACTCGCCAGCCCGCGACGGCGACGAGCCGAAGTGTGAGGAGCTGCCCGACGGAAGCGTCGTGCTGAGTTCGCGCTACAGGGGGCGGCTGTACAACATCTTCACCTTCACCAATGCCGAGCGGGGCGAGGGCTCGTGGGACCTGCGGGCGAAGGCGCTCGACATGAAGGACATCCGCAATGCCTGCAACGGCGAGATTATGCTGTTGCCCGTCACGCGCACGAAAGACCGGAAGAAGGTGTGGATAGCCCTGCAGAGTGTGCCCTTCGGCCCCGACCGCCAGAACGTGGGGTTCTATTATCACGAACTGCTGGCCGAGCACGAAGGTGCCGCCCTGTTTGCCTACCGCTGGAAGAAGGGCCTGCAGGTGAGCCGTCAGTGGTCGGCCTACAGCACGTTTGCCCTTCAGCACGACGGTCGCCTCGGCTTCCTGTGGGAAGAGGGTCCCACGGGTTATAACATCGATTACCGCCCGCTGACGGTGGAGGAAATCACCCAGGGGGAATACGCTTTAAGGTAATAGGTAATAGGTAACAGGTAACAGGTTATAGGTGTGATTATTCTTTCTTGTGTTGTCTCCATAAGCAATCGCAAAAACCAAGAGTAATCACACCTATAACCTGTTACCTGTTACCTATAAACTACTCGTACAGCTGGAACATGCGCTCCATCATCTGCCACTTCTCGTCGGAGGTGGCGGTGGGGTCGCACTGCTGGAAGCAGGCCATGTACTCCTCCCACTCCTGCTGGCGGGGCAGCGTGGCGAGACGCGCCATCGCTGAGTCCCAGTCGAAGTCGAGAGGGGTCTCGACAATCATCACCAGGCGCGTGCCCAGGATGTAGATGTCCATTTCCAGAATGCCCACCTCGCGGATGCCAGCCTGAATCTCCGGCCAGGCTTCGCCGCGGCTGTGGCGCCGACGATACTCGGCAATGAGTGCCGGTTCGTCCTTCAGGTCCATCGTCTGCACGTAGCGCTTCACGGGGACCCGGTATTGCTTCATGATGTTTCCTTCAGTCATAAGTATTGTCGCTGCGCGACGGGTTAAGGCGCCGTTGGCGCGTGTAAGGTGCCTTCGGCACGTGTAAGGGCGGCGTTGCCGCCGTGTAAGGACGCTGCGCGTCGTGTAAGGCGCCGTTGGCGCGGTTCAAGGTTCAAAGTTCAAAGTTCAATGCGCTTCGCGCGGTTCAACGGGCTTTCTCGTCGGAGGCTATGCGCTGGAACTCGCCGAATGCGGGTGTGCCTTCACCACTGAGGGTGACGGGCAGCGAGAGTGTGGGCATCTCGTCGTAGATGAGCACGGGGCTGTCCGCGAACTTCACGCCGGGCACCACCTGCAACTGCACCTGATTGCCCGTGAGGTCGTAGAACAGTTGTTCGCCAATAAAAAGGAGAGGACTCTCCCCCAACCCCTCCCTATCAGGGAGGGGAGTAGTTACCTTTCCTTGCGGAGACTTTTGATGCAGAGGGATATCACTCCCCTCCCTTATAGGGAGGGGTTGGGGGAGAGTCTGTAAAGGGGTGGCGCCGTCAGAGGTGAGACTATAGAGCGTGACGGTATCGCCGTCGAGGGTGTAGCCCAAGCGCTGGCAAAGGGCCTGCTGCACGTCGTAGGGATTCACGACAGCAGCCACGTAGGCCGAGTCGTTGTCGTGGAAGCGAATCTGATAGAGCCACTCCACACGCACGCCCGAACCCTCCATGGCGCTGCTGGTGAGCCAGAGGTTGCCGGTCTGCGCGTCGTAGCAGGCCATGGGTTGGCGCGTGTTGCGGATGTTGAGGAAGGTGGTCGACGTGGCACCCTTCGTAACCATGATGCCATAACCTTCAGTTGACGTCGTATCGACCTCGCCGATGCCACAGACGCTGATGCTGTTGGCCTCGTCGCTCAGAATGTCGAACGGGTGCACCTTCAAGGCCTTCCCGTAGGCCTCCTGCACATACTGCGGCGAGGTGTCGGCAGGCAGGGGCGCATCGAGGGTTCCTGCCACGGGGCGAATGCCTGACTGCTTGGTTTGACAACTATTCATCAACACACTCAGACCGCCCAGAAAGATGACGGCGGCTGCAATCACTAGAATCTTTTTCATTGGCATTGTTATCATTAAAGGAGTTCAAGGAGTTTTTAAGGAGTCCAAGGAGTTCAAGACAATAGCATAATCTACTGCCATTCCCTTTTCACTTACTATTTCATTTTGATTCGACCTCTTGTTACTTTGTTACTTTGTAACCTTGCCCCTGCTTCGCCAGCCATAGACCATGATGATGAGGAAGCAGACGAATGGCAGCACGTAGGAGACGTTCACGGCGGGATGGCCGCAGATGGTCTGCTGGTCGATAATCATGCCTTGCAGGGGCGGCATCAGGGCTCCACCTACGATGGCCATCACGAGGAAGGCTGCGCCGAGGGTGGTGTCCTGGGCGTCTACATTCTCGAGGGCGATGCCATAGATGGTGGGGAACATGAGCGACATGAAGAAGCTGATGCCCACGAGGCAGTAGAGTCCCGCCATGCCCACGATGCAGATGGCGCCGAGCGAGCACAGGGCGGCGCCGATGGCAAACAGCGAGAGCAGCACGCGCGTGTTGACATAGCGCATGAGGAACGTGGAGATGAACCTGCTGCAGAGGAAGAGCGACATGGCGACGATGTTGTACATCTGCGCCGTAGCCTTGTTGATGCCCAGATGGTCGGCATATTGAATAATGAAGGTCCACGTCATGATCTGCGCGGCCACGTAGAACATCTGTGTCACCACGCCCTCGCGGTAGATGCGGTTGTGCCAGAGGTTGGAGAGGGTGTGGGCGATAGAGGGAGACCCTCCCCCCTGCCCCTCCCGGGCCTCTCCCCCAGCCCCTCCCCTATAGGGAGGGTAGCTTTGGAGGGGAGTAGTATGCCCTACTGTTTGTTGTGCTTGCTCTGAAGAGTAATCACTCCCCTCCCTCGCAGGGATGGGCTGGGGGAGAGTCTTCTCGTCTTTGATGAGCCATGCAATCAAGAAAGCGACAGCAACCACAACCAGTCCGATGGCCACGTAGGGATTGCGTATCACGGCGAGGTCGTGCAGGCGGATGTCGGCTTTCTCGGCCTCAGAGAGCAAGGGGAAGATAATCTGTCCGGCAGCGTCGCGCTTGTCGCTGATGAGCTGTGGCAGCACGATGAGTGACGCCACGGCCATGCCGCAGAGCGAGCCCATGGGGTTGAAGGCTTGCGCGAGGTTCAGTCGGCGGGTCGACGTCTCCTTCGAACCCAGCGAAAGGATGAATGGGTTGGCAGTCGTCTCGAGGAAAGCCAGTCCGAACGTCAGGATGTAGAGCGACAGGCAGAAGAACAGGAAACTCTGCTGCTGGGCGGCAGGTATGAAGAGGAACGCGCCGATGGCATAGAGGGCCAGTCCGAGCAGTATGCCCCGCTTGTAGCTGTAGCGGCGAATGAACAGGGCTGCCGGCACGGCCATCGTGGCATAGCCTCCATAGAAGGCGAACTGCACCATCGACGCCTTGGCCGCCGAAAGTTCCATGACGGTCTGGAAGGCTGCCACCATCGGGTTGGTGATGTCGTTGGCAAAGCCCCACAGCGCAAAGAGCGACGTGATGAGGACGAACGTTACTAGGTACTTGCGGGGAACGAGACGAGAAGACCCCCCCCCCTGCCCCTCCCGTGGAGGGAGGGGAGTAGATTCTCTTGTTTGGTTGCTTTCTAAACTGTTGTTCATATTCGGTTTGCTTTCATCAATTGGCATAATTACTCTTCACTTGGTATTGCATTTCACTCCCCTCCCTTCACGGGAGGGGCAGGGGGTGGGTCTTTTCCTTTTTACTTATACAGCGCTCCGAAGTTCTTGCAGGCGCGATAGTCGGCACCCTCCTTGTCCATGCCGAACGCATTCCAGGCGGCGGGACGGAAGATGTCCTTGTCCTCAATGTTGTGCATGCAGACGGGGATGCGCAGGATGGAACAGAGCGTCAGCACGTCGGCACCGATGTGGCCATAGGCAATGGCACCGTGGTTGGCACCCCAGCAGTTCATCACCGAGTAGACGTCCTTGAAGCAGTCCTTCTTCTCGTCGAGGCGCGGCACAAACCACGTCGTGGGCCAAGTGGGATCAGTGCGGCGGTCGAGGATGTCGTGCATGTCGGCAGGCAGCTCCACCGTCCAGCCCTCAGCGAGCTGCAGCACAGGGCCGAGGCCCTCCACCATGTTCAGTCGCATCATCGTCATCGGCATGCCGCCACGCGTCACGAAGTGGCTCGAGTAGCCGCCGCCACGGAAGTAGTCGCGGTCGGCAGGCATCCAGCTCGTCGCCTTTAGGCAGGCCTCCACATCGGCGTTGGTGAGTTCCCAGTGGGGTTTCATCGTAGGATTACCGTCTTTGTCAGTCATGGCACCCGTGGCATCGAGCGTTGTGGCACCGCTGTTGATGAGGTGGATGAAGCCACCGGCAGCCATGCCCTCAGGACGCTTGCCCGTGACGCGCTCCACGGCCTCGGGGCTCCAGTAGGTGCGAATGTCGGAGAACATCACGCCGCGATTGGTCAGCAGGTGGCCGAAGAGCATCGTCATGCCGTTGAGGAAGTCGTTCTCAGTGGCCAGCACATTGGCTTCGCGCGGACCGTTCCAGTCGAACGACGTGCACATCATGGACTCGGGGAAGTCGAAGTTGGGCTTGTAGTCAGTCCACTGGCGCTGTCCCTGCACACCACCTGCGATGGCGTTGTGGCCCAGAGCCTCCTCCTTGTAGCCCATCTCGCGCAGGCGGTCGTTGCCGTGCATGAGGTCGCGAATGATCATCATCGTCTTCACGGTGAACTCCCAGTCCTCGTCCTTCTCCTGGCGGTTCTTGCCCTTACCCTTGCCGTTGAACGTGGTCATGGGCGTGCCAGGGAAGAGCGGGCGGTCTTCGTTGTAGTCGTGACCCTCCTGCGGCTTGCAGTATTTGTCGACCCACTCCATGGCCTTCCGGAACTCCTCGGGGTCGAAGATGTTGAAGTCTACGCGGCGCAGCACCTCCACCAGCGACACATACTCCGTGCGCATGCCGAGATAGTGCTGCAGGAAGTCGGCGTTGACGATAGAGCCGGCAATGCCCATGCAGGTGTTGCCCAGCGACAGATAGGACTTGCCGCGCATCGTGGCCACCGCCTGGGCGGCACGGGCAAAGCGCAGCAGCTTCTCGGCCACATCGGCGGGAATGGTGTTGTCGTCGAGGTCCTGCACGTCGTGACCGTAGATGCCGAAGGCGGGCAACCCCTTCTGGGCATGGGCAGCCAGCACGGCAGCCAGATAGACGGCGCCCGGGCGCTCCGTTCCGTTGAATCCCCACACGGCCTTCGGGTAGTGCGGGTTCATGTCCATCGTCTCAGAGCCGTAGCACCAGCAGGAAGTCACGGTGATGGTGCTTCCCACGCCCTCGCGCTCGAACTTCTCGGCGCAGGCAGCGCTCTCGGCCACGCGGCCAATGGTGCCGTCGGCAATGACGCACTCCACGGGCGAGCCGTCGCCATTGCGTAGATTGCTCTCAATGAGGTTTTTCACTGCGTTGGCCAAAGCCATCGTCTTCACTTCCAGACTCTCGCGCACACCGCCCTGACGACCGTCGATGGTGGGGCGTATGCCAATCTTCGGATACTTCATAGTTTCAAGTTTATAGTTTCTGGTTTATAGGTTTCGACTACAAAAGTAACAAATTATTGCGAAACACAAGAGCCGTTTGCACTTTTTAACCCTGCAGGGTCAAAAAGCGCCTCTGCCCGGCTCTCACGAGCCAGGCAGGGGCTTCCTGTTGATGCATCTTTTTTTTACTAACTAATCAGTGCCAAGCCTAACAGGCACGTTTTACTTACATATCGAATTCATAGTTTCTATTTCTTTCTCCGCTATGCTACGAAAGCATCGCTTCGCGCCGAGCGTCGAGTTTGTTTTGGCTATTGTTTGCCCTGACGCGACCAGTGGAACACCAGATGCAGCATGACGTAGTGAGGCAGCGAGCGGTAGCACGTCACGGTGCGCCCCATGGCGTTGATTTCGTAGTGGGTGTCCGAGAGCTGGTGCAGCAGGTCGAAGGCCTCGAGGCGGGCTATGAGCTTACCGTTGAGGAACGGTTGGCTCAGCGAGGCATTGACGATGAAGTCGTCGGACCGCTCACCCCGCCCTCCCCAAAGAGGGAGGGAGCCGCTGCCGTAGCGGCGGCCATACATCGTGGCATCGGCGGCCAGCGTCAGGCCACCGATTTTCGTACCCCAAAGGGCAGGTGTAGTGTATGTGGCTTCGAGGCCGTAATGATAGTCGAGGGCACGGAGCGTGGTGAAATCATACATCTTGCCATCGCTGTGACGCCAGTTGATGTAGCCCACGGCGCGGAGGTTCAACGTCTTGCGGTGGAAGCGGATAATGCCGCCGCTGCTGAGCGCGAGCGTGTTCACGGTGTTCACCTGGCTTTGCAGCATGCCTGCCAACATGACGTGGTCCTTGGCATGGTTCCAGTCAATGCCCGCATTGACGTGCCACGTCCAGTAGCGCTTCGTGCCGATGCTATGGTCGGTGCTGAAATTGGCGTGGGCGTCGTAGGCACCGCTGACGTTCATGGGCTTAAAGGTGCTGACGCCCGTGGCGGGGTCGTAGGCCAGCGACTGTGCGATGTCACGATGATGATAGCTGAACGAGGTTGAGGCGTGGTACATGCCACCAGCCACTTCTTTGCCATCGTAGTAGCTAATGCTGAGGTTCGTCTGTGCAGAAGGCTTTAGGTCGGGGTTGCCCAACTTCACGACGAGTGGCCGGCTGTCATCGCGATAGCTGATGCGATTCAGTATTTCGGTTTCCGTCTGACGGTAGCTGATGCGGACCTGCAGGTCGCGACGTGAGTCTTTCCACACGTTGCGATAGCGGAAGGAGGGATTGGGAAAGATGGCCGTCTGGCGCGCCAGCGTGTCGAGGCTGCCACGCCGGTAGCGCAGCCTGTGGAAGTGCATGGGCACTTGCAACTCTAAGCGCCAGCGGTCGTAGTTCACCTTCATATGGGCTATGCTATGGGTATAATGACCCGTTTTGTTCAGGCTGAACGTCATGTCGTTCTGCTGGGTCGTGGCACGGCTCTCATAAGAGTTGGCTGGGTCGAGGGTGGCTGCGATGGCATCAATCTGCGAAGGAAGCAGCGGGTCGGTAGGTTCTGCCTCTCCCGTGGGACCGACCGTAGAGGCTGGGTGGTAGAGGTTGTCGCGGCTGTGGATGCGCAGATAGGCCAAGAGGTCGGAGATGCCGAAGTGCAGGTTGTGCCCCAGTTCCTTGCCGAAGCCCAGACTGAGGAGGGCTGCAGCATTGCGTGAGTACAGGCTGTTGGCATTGCGTGTCTCCACCCCCACTGGAGACGTTGTCACCTTGTTACTTTGATACTTTGTTACCTTGTCACCTTGGTACTTTGTTACTTTGGTACCTTGGTACTTTGTTACTTTGAAAACTTCGCCCTGCTCGCCTTCGTCGTTGCTGAGGTCCAGATGGGTGTAGAAGTCAAGGTGCTGGTTCTGCCGCCCTACCCTAACGCTGCCCTGGGCATCGAGACTGGTTGCCCACTTGGTGCCACGGCTGATGCCTACGGTGCGCTGGGCGATGCTGAGCGTGTCGGTGGTCTCCTGAAAGGCCGAATGCGTGGCACCGTTGCGGCGTGTGTGGTTGAAGTCGGCTTCGATGTTCATGTAGGTCGGCAACTTCAGCGTCAGACTGTTATGCAGCGACCACCGGCGGTTGCCCATCTTGCTGAACGACTCGGTGAAAGCCGTTGGCGTAAGGGTGCCCACAAACCGCTCTTGGCGCTGGTTCATGGTCTGTGCGTCAGTGGTAGAGGTGTACTCGCCGCGCAGCGTCTCCTTCAGTTTGTCGCCTTCAGAGTGGTAGCTGAGTTCCGAAGCCGCACTGCGCGTCGTGATGATGGAGCGAGGCATGCGCGCCGGACTCCATTGCCCCGACTGCCCAGCATGCCGCGTCTCGTTCACGTTGTTTGCATTGGCAAGCACGGTGAGCCGTAGCTTGTCGGTGAAGCCCAGCAAGAAGCCGCGTCCCAGCCATCGCTCTTCGGTACCGCCTGCTGCTTCCACGTTGGCAATGTAGCCTTGGCTATATTCGTCCTTCAGATTTACGTCCATCACGTAGCGGCGCGGCTCTACATCGTAGCCCAATGCCTCGCTCTTGTCGGTCTGCTTCTCGTAGACCTTCAGGTTTTTCACGGTGTAATAGGGCAAGTTCTCCATCAGCACCTTCTTGTTTCCACCGAAGAACGAGCGCGAGCCCAGCAGCAGCTCGTCGACCTTGCGCCCGTTGACGAAGATTTCGCCCTGGTCGTTCAGCGTCACGCCGGGCAGCTGGCGGATGAGGTCGTCGAGCATGGAACCCTCGGGCAGCTGGAAGGCCGTGGCATCGTAGACGAGGGTGTCGCCGCGATAGTAGAACTTCACGCGGGTGGCCGTCACCACCACCTCGTCGAGGTTGAGGTTGCGCGTCTTGCGCATCTGCAGCGTTCCCAGGTCGATGTCTTCGGTTGCCTGCCGACCTATCGACACCCGTTTCCACACGTCGTCATAGCCTTTGAGCTGGGCACGGACGAGATAGTCGCGCCCGGTCCTGACCTTGGTTCCGAAGTGGGCCTTGGTGATGCGGTTGTCGCCGTTGAGGAAATAGATGAGTTTCAACGAGTCGGCAATCACGACCGAGTCGGCTGTCAGCACCGACACCTTCGCCTTGGTGAGGGGCCGCTTCAGGAAGCTGTCCTCCACATCGCCTGAGAGGTCGACGGTCTGCACCTTCGGCACTTGCCGCTTCTTCATCTGCACGGCGATGTGGCGGCCGCGCACCTTCACCATCACGGGCAGGCCCCGGCAGAGGCGCTTCACGGCGTCGGGCGCCACAAGCCCGGTGACCTTGGCCGTGGTGTGCAACCGGTCGAGCCCGTCGGAAAGGATGTCGATGGTGTATTCCGGCTGGCTGCGGCTGATGCTCTGCAGGGCGTCGAGCAACGGCACCTCGCGGAAGGTCTGTGCCACAGCGCTGCCGAACGGGAGCAGCGACACGGCGAGCAGGAGGAGAATGATTCTTGGTTGCTTCATTGCTTCTTCGGTTGTTTGTTCAGTCGGTACACCACGTGCAGGAGGGCGTAGCGGGGCATGACGTTGGTCCAGGTCTCGGTGCGTCCCTGGGCATTGAGGGTTCGGGTGACGTTACTGAGCTGGCCGAGCAGGTCGAAGCCGTCGAACACGACGAGGAGCCGGCCCTTGAGGAAGGGGCGCGAGAGGCGTGCGTTCCACACCAGGTCGTTGGTGTTCAGCGCCTCGTCGGCATAGCCCGTGCGCGAGTAGAGGGTGAGGTCGGTCGAGAGGTCGAGCTTCCACGGCAGCTTCAGAATGGCGGCAAGCGAGGTACGGCAGGTGAAGGCGCTGAAGTTCTGGAAGTCCTGACGGTCGCTGCTGAGGCGTTCCCACACGGGTTGGCAGACGAAGTCGAAGTGGTGCTTGCCGATGTCGGCCTTGAAGGAAGGCAACATCGAGATGGCGAGGCGTTTGACTTTAGAACGCTGCGGACCAGTCGACATCGCTGCATCACCGGCCGTCGTTCCCACGAGGTCGACGCTCTGGCTGTGGGTGACGTGGAAGGGGAGGTCGAGATTCAGCTTCTTAGCCGAGTCGAGGGCGCAGTGGAAGGTGTAGCCGGCATCGGTGGTGTAGTTGCCGTTGACGTTCTCCGGCCGGTAGGTACGTGCACCCGTACGGGTATCGTAGGTGCAGCCCATCGCGATAGCATTGAAGGTGCGCTTTTGGTGCCATTCCATGTAGTGATAGCCTCGCTTGAACCTATACAAGCCCTGGATGCCAAAGTCGGGCGTGACTGACGGATGCAGGCGGGTGTTGCCCAGCCGGACGTTCATCGGGTCGGTGTCGTCGCGCAGGTCGATGCGTTGTTCCAATGCGGGCAGCGCCTGACGAATGCCCATGGTCATCCCGATTTGGTGGCCGCCCTCGATGTCGAGGAAGGTATTGTCGTCGAGGGTGATGCTGACGGCAGTGCGGCAGAGCGTGGTGTCGATGCTGCCGCGCTGGTAGTCGAGGTGCTGCTGGTGGAGGGTGATGTTGCCGTTGAGCAGCGTCCATATCTGGCCGTACCGGGCCTTGTTGAACTTATAGCCGAGGTTGATGTCGAGCCTGTGGCTGTTCTCGCGCATGCGGCTGTCGAAAGTGTTGGTGCTGTCCATCACCTGCTGGTAGTCGGTCATGGAGGGTAGGTCGTCGATGGCTGCAGGTTCCTCGTTCAGGCGGTCGAGCAGGTAGAGCGACGAGCGGCGGTGGCGCCAGTTGTGGGTGAAGTAGTAGGTGGCGTGGATGGAGCGCCAGCCCTCGCCCAGCGGTATGTTGTAGCCTGCGGTGGCTTGGATGGTGCCGTTGCGGTCGGGGTGGTTGTCGGTGAAGTGGTGGAAGGAGGTGGAGGGGTGCTGTGATACAGCACCATACTCAACCGACTGGCGGTTGAAGAGGTGCTCGTCGCGGTCGCTGTAGCTGACGGTGGCACCGAGGCGCAGGTTCTCGTTGGAGTGCGGAATCTTCACCGTTGCTCCGGTGTTGAACGTGCCCTCCAGGGCATGTCCACGACCGAGACCCTGCTGCAGAATGCGGTTGACGAGCGTGTTGCGCAGGTTGACGCGTGAGGCCGTGGGACTGAACAGCTCGTCGAGCAACCGTCGGCTGACATCGGCTACGGGCGCGTTGAAGGTGGCTGAGGCAAAGTCAGAGCTGTGATTGAAGTTGTGGTATTGCAGGTTGGGACTGATGTGCCAGCGCACGCTCTTGTGGTTGCGGTAGAAGTCGTGATAGGAACTCAGGCGCAGGTCCTCGTTGCGACTGTTGCTGAAGCTATGGTCGTAGAGATCGCCCGATGGCAGGTAGTTTTGGCGCACGGTGCGCGTCTCGCCTTCCGTCTGCTGGTGGTTGACTGAGGCATCGCCGCGATACTCCCACCGCTTGTTGCGGTCGCTGACCCAGAAGCTGAGGTCGGCACGCTCGGTGCGGCGCAGGGCGTCGCCGGCACGCTGCCAGTTGTCGCTTTCGCCTGGCTTGCTGTCGTCGTCGAGGTTGTTGGCGTTGGCAACAATGGCCAGTCGCGAGAAGTCGCTGTGGCGCATGGCGAAGAGGCGGGCCAGGTAGCGAGCCCCCTCCCTACTGGGGAGGGTCGGGGTGGGGCTAGCTCCCACCTCGGCGTTGGCAATCCAGCCCACCATGTACTCCTTCTTCAGTCGGACGTCGATGACGTGGCGCTGGGTCTGCAGGTCCTTGATGCCGAGCCACTCGTTCTCGTCGGTCTGCTTGTCGTAGATGGCGATGTCCTTCACGGTGTAGGCGGGCAGGTTTTCGAGCATGAGCTTGCGGTCGTTGCTGAAGAACTGCTTGCCGTTGAGGAGCAGGTCGTCGACGAACTTGCCCTCGTGGTAGATGCGGCCGTCGCGCTTCAGCTCAACGCCTGGCAGCTGACTGATGAGGGCGTCGAGCATGGAGCCTTCGGCCAGGATGAAGGCATCGGCATTATAGATAATGGTGTCGCCCTTGTAGTAGAACTTCACACGAGAGGCCGTAACCGGCACTTCGGGCAGCATGGTCGAGACGGGAGCCAGATAGAGCGGAGGCAGCGACCGCTCATGCTCGCGACGGCCTACGCGCTCCAGCTTGTAGTCGACGTAGGCTGTGCGGTGGCCCACGAAGCTGATGCGGAATATGTACTTGGCGGGCAGGGCGGGCACCGTGAAACTGAATTCGCTGGTGTCCCACTCGTATACCTTCCCATCTTCACCACTGCCCCACCAGTGATGCTTGGCTACAGCCTGCTGCAGCACGGTGCTGTCGGCATTGAGCAACTCGACGGTGGCACCAATGAGCGGCTTGTGGGCGCGGATGTCCTGCACCTCGCCATTCAGCTTCAACTTTCTGACCTCCCGCCGCTTGTCGTACTGCACGGTGATTTTACGCCCATGCACCTTCACCTTCACGGGCAGCCCACGGCAAAGCCGCTTCACGGCTTCGGGTGCCGGGAGCCCCTTCACATTGGCCGTCGTGCGCAGGTCGCCGAGCCCGTCGGAGAGGATGTCGATGGTGTATTCCTGTTGGCTGCGGCTGAGGCTCTGCAGGGCTGGGAGCAGTGAGACAAACCTGTCCTGCTGAGCCAGCGACACGGCCGGAAGCACGGTGTTCAGGGTCGTAATGAATAATAAAAATATAAAAAGGTGCGACTGCTTCTTCATTTCTTCATCTCCTACAGGTATGATTATTCCTCGTCCGTCGTCTCCTCCTCCACGACAATGGTATCGCTCTGCAAGCTCAGGCTCAGGCCGTCGAAGGCATTCAGGCGGTCGAGGAAGTCGGCAAGCGATGCGTCGGGTTGCCACGTCATGATGAGTTTCATGCCGCGCAGGTCAGCATTGCGGAAGCTGACGGCCTTGCCATAGTGAGCCGACACCACGGCGAGGATGCTGTCCAGCGGCACGTTGTCGAAGGCGACAGGCAGCTCGTCATGCTGTGTGGGCGTTGCTACTTTCACGCTTTGCGCGTCTTGGCTCGTCTCGCCGTTTGGAGGGGTGTTGGGGGTGAGGCTCATCCATGCGGCAACCGCAATGCCGGCAAGGAAGAGGGAGCCGACAAAGATGGCTGCGACGCGCAGCCAGCGGTGCGACGGCTTCACGGCCGGGCCCATGGTCTGCTCAAACCGCTCCCATGCTGCCTGGGCATCGAGCTCGCTGTCGAGGTCGTCCATCATGGCCTCCAACTGCTCGTCGGAATAATTCTCAGGGTGTTCCTGCATGTCGAGAAACAGCCTCTTATGGTCATCTATAGGTATCATAGCGTTTTCGGATTAAAATGTTTCTTGATTTCGTTGAGTGCGTGCGACAGATGTTTCCACACGGCCACGCGGCTGATGCCTTCGGCCGAGGCTATCTCGCTGTAGCGAAGACCGTGGGTGAAGCGCTGACTGAGGATGCGCTGCTCCTGTTCCGACAGATGGCTGGCGGCAAACGCCATGATGTCGGCTATCAGCGCATCGTCGTCGTCAGCAGCATCGGCAGCGACGGCAAGTTCAATGCCAGGGGTGCCGAGGGGCTGTCCGCCGCTGGCGATGCCCAGCCACGGCCTGCGCCTGAGCACCTTCAGGCAGCGGTTGCGGACGCTCGTCAGCAGGTAGCTCTCACACGCTTCGTCCTGCCAGTCGGCGGTGCCGGCCGAGAGTGCCGTCCGTCCGCGCAGCAAGCTCTCGAAGATGTCGCTGATCACATCCTCGCCAGCCTGCTCGTCGTATAGTATCGTACGGGCCACACGCTGCATCTTGCCATAGTGCTGCACGAACAGCCTCGCCAGTGTTTCTTGTTCCATGTTCACTTTTCCATTTGCGGCGTTGCCGCACATTGTTACTTTGTTCTTTCTCCACTTCGTTACGAAAGCGTCTCCTTCGTCGCCGTGGTCCCTTGTCACTTTGTTACCTTGTTACTTTGTTAATAACCCAACAGACACAGAAAATGCTAACCCATAAAAGGCTTTTTCTTTGCAAAAATACAAAAAAAAGGAAAAACATATTTGGCAGTCTTGTTATTTTTATATAGTTTTGCAACAGAATGAAGAAATATCTTACCTATCTGACGAACAAAGAGAAGCGGACAGCATGGCTGCGAGCATTCCGCATGTGGCAGCGCCGCCCCTACGAGGTGGCACCGCTGAAGAACGAGCGCCACGTGTGCTCGTCGTGCAAGACGGAGTTCACAGGCAACTACTGCCCGCGCTGCGGACAAGCGGCCGAGGTGGGACGTTTCTCATTCAAGAAGACGCTGATGCTGTTTCTCGATGTGTGGGCCATCGGCAACCGCAGCATGTTGCGAAGCCTGCGCGACCTGATGCTGCGCCCAGGCTACATGATTCGCGACTATCTGAGCGGCATGCGCTCCGCCTACTTCCCACCGTTCAAGATGTTCTTCCTGCTGGCAGCATTTTCGCTGATTGTTGAGTATGGCTTCGACCTGGGTCTTTCGGACGATAAAAAGACCACCACCGAGCAGACGACAGCTGTGCCAGCCGACTCGCTGAAAGAGAGCACAGCCAAAGCCGGGCAGACGGCGGCAGTGCCGGCTGACTCGCTGAAGAAGGACTCTGTCCGGCAGCCGTCAAAGGCTGAGAAGGTGGCGGACAAATTATTGGAGATAGGGGAAAAGTTCGAGGAGGCGTCAAAGGACAGCAAGAAGATGGACACACCGATCGTAAACGCCGTGGTGTACACTATCAAAGCACTGAACAAACTCTGGGAGAAGAACCCAGCCGTCTTCGCCTTGTTGATGCTGATGCTGTTCTCGTTGCCGCTGTACCTGTTCCTGCGCCATTCGCCGAACGTCCCCGACCTGCGCTATTCCGAGTTCGTCGTGGTGCTGGTCTACACCGCGAATGTCTACAGCATTTACTCCATCATCGGCGACCTGCTGGGGTCTGTCGTCATCCAACTATTCGCGGTGTTCATGATCTTCGTGACGCTCCACCAGTTCTCCGGTTATTCCAAGAAGCGCCTGCTGGGCTATATCACGCTGACGCAAATCATCGTCGCCACCGTGTTCATGGCACTGATGGCGGTGATCATCTACATCCTGTATCTTTCTCTGGAATAAAGACGATGGCAAATAAGATGACTGTACAAGCATCTTATCCCCACAACGCATAGACTTCATAAAGTAAAACATCATGTTTTGGTCGGTAAAACATCATGTTTTACTTCATCACCCCTACGCTTTCGAACCAAAAGGCCATAGCTGGTGATGAACAAGAACAACCATTTCAAATCTTTTATTCCGCAATACTGCTCATATTTTTTTCCACCTAAAACTTGGTATTTTAAACAATTCTTTGTAACTTTGCATCGTTCTCTGACCGAAGCCTGCCCGCAGGGGTGGGAAGACAGGAAGGAGAATCTATATATAGAAATAAGCGTTTACTTGACGCTTTGTGCTTGACGCATTGGAATCTGGCAGTTTCAAACTGATTGTCAAGAACAGAGCAACGGTAGATGCTCATGGGTGTGTAATATCCATTTGCAAGTTACGACGGCTATCTGTAGCATTTGTTGTAACCGATAGTGTATATCTACATATCGGCGTGGGCTTCGGCGTTGCTCGTTCAACAATCAGGGCGATGCCAGAGCCTCAATGCGTGGGACGAGTAACAGGTAAGACTCCCACGCTTTTTGTATATATACGCAAACATCATTATCAACCATCCAGAAAAGGGAGCTGGCTGGACTATTGCATTCTGAAAATAGATGGATAATATTATAACAAGTGTATTAATTCTTGGGAATGGATTTGATTTGGATCTGGGATTAAAAACAAGATATTCAGACTTTGCCAAAAGTAAAGAGTGGGATGAATTGTATCATATCATGAAATGGTCAGTTAGTGGACTTGGCCACTATCTTGAAAAAAAGTCAAAAGAAGATAACTGGTTCGATATCGAAGAGAGCATCGCCAAATATGTAAAAGAAAAGGAACAGAGAAATGATTTTCAGAATGTATATGAAGATAAATGTTATTTTGAAATTCTGAAACGGAAACTAGCCTCATATGTTGATAGCTTTGAAGTTTGGGAGACTATAAAAGATAATAGTCTTGCCGCTAAAATAATGGAAATAGATGATACCTATAAATGCTTTGCGAAGATATACAGTTTCAATTACACTAATTACGAAATAGCAACAATCTACAACGAAAATATTCATCCTATATTGAAAAAGGAATACGTACATAACTCTGGCAACAATATTGTTTTAGGAGTTGGGGAGCAGGATTGTATAAGTACCGAATATTCATTTTTGAAAAAGGTAAATCAGAACATAGCCCCTGCAAATCTACTAGTTGATTTGATTGATGCAAATGAAGTAATATTCTTTGGTCATTCAATAAATAGGTATGATATGCAGTATTTCCGACGTTACTTTGATATATGTAGTCAAGAATATAATCGGCTTCCTAAAAGACATATAACATTTATAACCAAAAATGAAGATTCCATTATAATGATAAAGGATAATCTTGCTTATGCCATTACATCTGTAACAGATTTTCAGATGTCATGCCAAGTGGAATTTATTTCTACAGAAGATTATTATGGCAAGACAAATGAAGTCGATAATTGTGTTCATCATTTACTAAACAGATTATTAAATAATACTTTATAATTATGAAACAGAAAAAAATCTTATTCACGCTGGCATTTTTATGCCTACAGACAACGCAATCTTTATTTGCCTATGATTTCAAGGTAGATGGAATAGGTTATGACATTACTTCTGTTACCAACATGGAAGTAGAGGTTGCAGCAATTGAAATTTACGATACAAAAGTTGTTGTTCCGTCAACGGTAACTTTTGATGGCAAAACTTTTTCAGTAACATCATTAAGAGGCGCTACCAGCATTAATAGCTATACACGTGATAGATGGTCTTTTAGTGGAGGGGCTTTTAATGGTTTAAGCTGGATTGAAGAAATTGTATTGCCAAACACTATTAAAGTAATTCCAAAAGCATGCTTTCCTGGATGTACAAGCCTTATCTCTATTCACCTTCCGCAAAAACTTGAAGTCATTGAAGGTCATGCATTCCATGGCTGTAAATCTCTTGTAAACATAGAAATTCCCAGTACTGTATCCATGATTGGTTATGAGGCATTTAGACAATGTAGCAGTATAAAGAGTCTTTCTTTGCCTTCAGACGCAGAAATTGAAGGCTATATGGCATTTGAAGGCTGCAAAAGTCTAGAATCTATTGTCATACCGCAATATTTTGGAAAAAAAGATTCCAATAGTAAGGCTTTTAGTGGATGTACTAATCTCGTAAGCGTTATATTTGCAGATTATTATTATAACCGCTCTATTGGGCCAGAAATGTTCCAACAATGTAATAGTTTAAAGACAATCATATTATCTGATAGTATAAATATAATCGGAGGACAAGCTTTTTGTGGGTGCTCAGAATTGAAAAGCATAAAACTTCCTTTACAACTAAAACACATTTACGGAACCGAGGTCTTTAAAGACTGTTCTCAACTTAATAATATTACTTCACCCAATAAATATCCACCTCAAATAGATAATGCAAACAACTTCTCTGGGGCAACATTACTAAATGGTACATTATATGTTCCAAGAGGCTGCGTGTCTGATTACCGTAATGCAGAAGGATGGAAAGAATTTGTAAACATCCGCGAAATTGGGCAAGAGGAATCTTTCTCTCTAAACGCATATTGCAACAAAGGTGGCAGCCTGAATATCAATGGACAAACTATTAGTAATCAGGTTTTGTCCATAGGCGTTTCCAGAAACCAGAGTATTACCATCTCCATTACTCCTGATGATGGTTATTATATCAAATCGGTTACACTCAATGGAAGAGATGTAAAGGACGATTTGTACAACAATACCTATACAATCGCTCAAATTAAGGAAGATATTGACTTTAGAGTAGAATTTGCTAAGGTAGCGACCTTCCTGAGCCTCAAACAACCGACTGGAAGTATGGATATTGTTGTCAAGGAAGGAGAGTCACAAACAATTCGGCTTGTTCCCGAAAGTGGATACACAATACATAGTGTTACTTACAACGGCAAAGATGTGACCAACCAATTAGCAGAAGATAATACTTTCGTTACCCCTGAAATTACTGATAATTCGGTACTATATGTAATTTATGAGAATGGAGACAATCCGCCTGTGAATCATGCAAAATACCTCACTATCAAACATTCGGAGAATGGGGTCGTGAAGCAGAAAATCACTTTGGGACGCTCTTACACCTATAAAATTTCGCCCGTTAGTGGTCAAAAACTGACAGCCTTATATTTCAATGGCGTAGACGTTACTTCGGAAATCAAAGGAGACAAGTTCACTACACCTGTTCTGAACGATAATGCTACATTAGAAGTTGAATTCGAAGATAGATGAGTATGAAAAAGTTTGTAATACTATTAGCTGTTCTTTTTGTGTCTGTTATTTGCAATGCCCAAAGCCGCACAGATGCAGAAATGGACTCGATTGCTCTCTCCGTATTGGGACAGAACGCTCAGTTCGCAAAAGGAAGAGCCAAAGAGCAGATGATATTTGACAAAGAGCGATTAGAAAACCTGACTGTTCTAAGTAATGGTTCTGGTGCAGTAATCGTTTCCAACGGCAAGGATGCTGTTCCCGTACTGGGCTATACGTTCGACTATCATGCTAAGAAAGAACTGCCATGTGGATATAAGTGGTGGTTGGAGGCTATTAATCAATCTTTGTCGAAAAACAATAACCTCAAAGTTGTCATTGCTCCTCCTTCAAACTATCCTTCGAAGGTTGAACCGATCTTGACATGTCATTGGCACCAAAACAGCCCGTATAATAGCCTTTGTCCGAAGAACACGATTGCAGGATGCGTAGCCATTGCTTTAGCACAGATATTATACACTTATAAGTACCCTGTTCACGGTTTAGGGCAGAAATCTTACATATGGAAAGATCAGACATTATCGGCAAACTTCGAGAACACCTATTATGACTGGGAACATATGTTAGATAAATATTCAAACAAGTCATACACAGATCAGCAGAAATATGCTGTTTCCGAGTTAGTATATCATTGTGGTGTTGCTGTGAGTATGTATTATGGATTTAATGCTAGTTCTGCCTCAAATACTAGTATAAGATATGCGCTGATTAATCATTTTGACTATCAAACAGAAACTTATAAATACCGATCTTCGTATTCTAATGAAGAATGGATGAAGATGATTTTTTCTGATCTTAGCCAAGGTAAGCCTATAGCATATAAAGGTGAGAATGAGGAAGGCCAGACTGGACATGCCTTCGTCTTGGATGGTTACGATGCAAAGGGACTGATACATGTTAATTGGGGATGGGGTGGTTCCGAAGATGGTTATTACGATTTATCTCTAATATGGTCACATAACCAAGAGATGATTCATGGCATAACCCCACAGGATAATACAATTGACAAGAACACTTATCTTTCTGTTCAGCACGCCATGAATGGTTCTATTCAAATGGTCGTAGAAAAGGAAGAATCGTACGAGTACAAATTAGAACCAGCTGATGGTTGGCATATCCATTCGGTGACGTTTAATGGTAAGGATGTGACGAGTGAACTGACAATAGATAATGATTACAAGACTCCTGTTATTACAGCAAATTCATCTTTAAATGTTGCCTACGAGAAGACTGGCTCGAAGATTGTACTCAACGAAAGCCAACTGCGAGTGAATGCATATGGAAATGTCATCAGCATTACTCATGCTGAAAATGGAGAGTTAATCACAGTTTACAATGTGGATGGAAAAAACGTGACAAGCATGAAAACTGACAAGCAAGGTTCTGCACGTTTTGTTCTCCCTGAAAACCAGACGTATATCGTGAAAGGGCAATACAAGACTGTAAAGGTGAGGCTGTAACATTTCATCATATAGGAATTATGTCAAACGGGCAACCATAGGTTTTAGGCTGATGGTTGCCTGTTTTAATTTCCCACAATATTGCTCAGGACTGGGTCTCGTTAAAAATTATTATAAGATGATGATGATGGTGGGATAATTGGTAGATAATCGTTACCTTTGCATAAAACAAAGGGAAAAACAAGCAAATGGCAATAGCAAAATGGATAGGAGGCTTCCTGGGGTTCGTCACTGCGGGCCCGCTGGGGGCACTGTTGGGATACGTGCTGGGTTCGCTGTTCGAGGGAGGACTCGACATGGTGAACGGGCCCGACCAGAACTACAACAACCGCGAGTATGACGACAGCGACGCCTATCGCCGCTATCAGGAGTACCGGCAGCGGCAGACGTATGAGGGACAGCGCAACTCGTTCCTGTTCTCGCTGCTGGTGCTGGC
>Ga0256404_1005425_pt1 | contig 22556 bp, 13 predicted proteins | sample RumenRJG_01DNA_FD_185990 | JGI IMG/M metagenome (GOLD analysis project Ga0256404, IMG submission 185990) | Bovine rumen microbial communities from Lethbridge, Alberta, Canada - RJG_01 | ecosystem: Host-associated > Mammals > Digestive system > Stomach > Rumen | place: Canada: Alberta | collected...
AGAAGGTGTTCTCTGGGATATTATGATAGCCTGGGGTGCAGACTTGCAGACTGGAGGTGATGTTCTTAGCCGTAAGATCAAGTTTGACTTCAGCAAGTATACTGCTCCCACAAATTCAAAGATAAGAAATTACGAGTACTACGAAGAGAGGGGGTTCGATAATTACTTCAAAGACTATTACGAGTCTCACGGATTCGAATATCCGTTTGATATGACAGTATAAAAGAGTGTAGCAGGGTCGTTGGTTCGACGTTGGTATATCGTAGCTATATCGTAACATCGGCCTTGCACAGACAGAGCCGAGAGGTTGCCGAGAGAGTCGAGAGGCCTTCGGCAGAGGTTCGGTAGGGTAAGAAGAGAGGTCGAAGATTCCATTAAGTGTGGGCAAGAGATTGTATGGCTGTTATCTATCATCTTTGCCAAATATCTTTTCCATAATATGGTCTATATTAGTAAACTCGGTATATGGAATCTCTATTAGTCTGATTCCTTCTTGTTCACAATAAAGTCGTAAGGCCGCGTCTCGGCGTTGTTGCCAGAGTAACTGTTTCTCACCTCCCCATTCTTTTTTGGCACGATAATGCTGTTCACCATTATATTCTATTATCAGATTGGCCGATTCAATGTAGAAGTCAGGAATGAACTTCTTACGTTTACCAATGGCGAGTTTAGACTTGATTGGCTTGTGCCAATCATGCTTGATTTCATGTGCTTCAAGCCATACGCGAATAGCCGTTTCGCCTTTGGAACACTGACATTTTGGGCATCCGTTCATTCCGTAAAGATGGTCTTGCGGAGCCACATCGAAATCACCGTGAATAGGACAGCTAACTATTACATTTGTTTTGTTGTTGGTGTAGACTACTTTGTCATAGTTGTAGAAGTTTCCGTGTACCTTACGGGCATCTTCGATAAATTTCTCCTTACTTTTGGCATTTCTAACTGCGGCTTCTTCAAATTTACACTTTGGACATCCTTGGCCTGTCATGTGATTTCCAGCATGTTGTCTAAACTCCCCATGTATTGGGCAAATAACTGTCACGTATCGGTGTCTCCCTTTATAAATAGCCTTAGAATAGTCATATTTATTACCATGTGTTTCTTTACAGGCAGCAATAAACTCTTCTTGTGTTTTTAATATATTCAATCTATTCTTCTCTATTCCACACTGAGGGCATCCGTGTCCTTGTAAAAAATCGTAGGCCGTAGTAGGAAAGTCACCATGTTCACGACAGGTAATAATTACTTTTTTCTTATTGCTTGTATATTTTACCTTTTCGTATGTATATTGGTCACCCCACACATCTTTGGCGCGACGAATGAATTCCTCTGTGCTGATAGTAGTATTGTTGGCACAATAGGTACATCCATGTCCTTGTATATGCACCTTAGGTTTTTGCTCAAATGTTTTTCCACAGGTATTGCATATAATTTTTACGGGCGTTGTTCCATTCTTATATTCGGTTATCAAAGAATAGTCGTATTTATTGCCATGTTTTTCCCTTGCCAAACGAAGGAATTCTTCAAGAGAGTGACGTTTGTTAGCCCCCAGTTTCTTTAGACCACATTTTGGACAGCCCTGTTTTGCCCAATAGTGATTAATGGCGGCTTGCTCAAACGGTCCATGCTCGGGACATATAATAGTTATTTTGTCTGTGACCTTATTCCACTTTACTTGGGAATAATCATATTTTTCACCATGTACTGAACGGGCATTTTTAAGGAATTCTTCAAAGGTAGTTAGTGGATGAGTTTTAATAACGGCGCATTTGTGACAGCCTTTCCCTTGTAAATGGCTATCTGGTCTCTGTTCGAACTCACAACCACACACATTGCATATTATCTTTACAGGCGTTACGCTATTCACATAATTTACTAGCGAATAATCATAGCGACCTTCTCCATGCTTGGTTTTAGCACGAGTAATAAATTGTGCGGTAGTCAATTTCTTCGGCATATTGTTATTATTCTTTTACCTTTATTATATTCATCGTACCTTTATCTCTCTCTAATTCTATGAATTTGACTTTTTCCCCATCCATTATCTTCTTAATTAGCCTCTTGTTTCCGTTATTACAATTGATACCAAAATATATACTGCTAATCCTCATTCCCAATGCGGACAAAGGTACCGTATAAAAGAGATCTTCCCTTTTGGTATCATAATATACAAGACGATATTCCCTTTCATATTTCCATGCTTTATCCTTTACGAGGAAACAATCTGTATAATTGAGATGTTCTTTTGTTTCTGTTGGAGGATCCTTGTATTGAACTTTATCCAATCGCCCTCTTGCATCTTCAGATATGAAACCATTATTTAATAATGGGCTGTTCTCTTCTATCGAATACTCTATACATATTCCCTTGTGGCTCTCTGCATAATGTGCCCACATCAACGTGTTTAAATAAGGAGCGGGGGCTTTTGGTTTTGACCAACCAGCAAAGCAGCAAACCCGTATTTTCTGCAGTTCTTCCACATATGTATGAACACCATAAGTAGGTTTTCTTTTTACTTCATCCAATCTTTCTCTTATTGGAACTAATATTAAGCAGTCAAAGGGATCATTAAAACTTTCTGGAGTTGAAAGTCGTAACGAATTATCTGAAATTTCAGACAGAAGGTAATCGCTAATTCTTCGAAAACAAAAAAGTTTAAGGTCTTTGGGTTTGTTTGTGTTACGTTTTTTTTCACGCGATATAAAGTTTAGCACAAATAATTGCATGAATTTCTGAGATTCTTTTCTCCAAAAAGAATCATCAAAATCACCAAGTGTCTTGCTGAGTTCTGTCAAAACACTTATTCCCTTGGTCTGCTTTGTGTCATAAGAAAAAAGTGGGGGGTATTTCAGAAATTCCGAAATGAATTTCTTATAATACGAATCGTCAAATGGAGCTATAATTTCTTTCTCAGGGTTAGGAACTGAAATATACTGATTTAAAACATTGGGAATTAACCCCTGAAGTTTTTCTTTGCGGATGACGGATAAAGCAGAATCAATCTTGCCTTCCTTTATTAAGGAATACAATTGAAGTATTTTTTGGCTATCTTCTTTACAAACTTTTCTCATAACATATACCTTAATGCTGCAAAGTTACGAAATAAATTCATAATTGTGTTTGATTTTCTAAAAATAATGCTATCTTTGCACCCGAAACATCAAGAGCAGTGCCCGAAAGGGTAACTCGCCAACCGAGCTTTAGCTTAGCCACGGTGGTCAGTACGATGCGGAAGATTATTATTCACTTCAAAAACAAAAAGTTATGCAACAGCACATTTATTACACCAAGTATGCCCTGCAGTTCGCAGACATGCAGATTCCCGAGTTAGTAACTGTTTTCAATCGTCAGGTCGATAATACCGGCTGGACTGGTATGCGTGCCTACCACGACCAAGCACTCATTGACGAGTTCCAACGACGAGGTATTGATGTGTCAGCCGTCTATGGCGGTAAGGCCATCTGTTTTACCCATCCCATCAAATACGATATAGCCGACAACCGGCTGGCCACCATCGGCTGAAAGCCTTTTATAGCCAAACTCCTATTTGCGTCTGCTCTTGGCAAAAATATTGGAGCTCAGAGCTGCCAGCCCTCTTTTTTGCAATAAAAACGGTTCTCAAACGTTATAAATATAGGCGTATCCCGCCGAGGTTGGTAACATTAAGTTTTGGCCGACTATTTGGAACCTCAAATGAGCCTCGTTGTCTGAGAAGATGGCGAGGCTTCACGATTTTAGCCTACTTCTATCTATAAAATGAACGCTTTTCATTAAATTTCTCAAATTATTTAGGTTTTTGGTTGTTATCTCAAATTAATTGTTTATCTTTGTAGCGATTATATAATAGTAAGATATGGCTGCTAACAAAGATCTCAATCGCTTAAAAGTGATATTGGTAGAGAAGAAGAAATCCAATCTTTGGTTATCCAAACAGTTGGGTTGTTCACCAACGACGGTCTCCAAGTGGTGCACAAACTCTTCACAGCCCCCATTGGAAATGCTGATGAAGATAACCAGGTTACTTGACGTGGAACTCAAAGACCTCGTCAGGTTTGAAGAATTGGATAAGCAATAGATAGAATTATCGTAAATGAAATAATCTCAAGCATGAATAGAGAAGATTTAAAGAAAGAAATAGGTGATTTGATATGGAAGATGGCCACCAATCTGGTGCATGGTGGCAAGGTTTCGCCCGTACAGTTTATGGACTACACGTTGGGCGCACTATTTTACCGTTTCATCTCAGAGAATATCACCGATTATTGTAACCACTTGATGACTGAGGCAGGTGTTCCCAATGCTGATTATCTGCACATGAGCGACGAGATGGCTGAGAATGCCCGCAACCAGATTGTCAAGGCAAAAGGTTTCTTCATCAAACCGTCTCAGTTGTTCAAGAATGTGGCAGATGGTGCTAAGAGCAACGATGAGCTGAATACCACGCTGGCCAATAACTTTAAGGATATTGAAGAGAGTGCTGTAGGAACAGCAAGTGAGGATGATGTTCGTGGACTCTTCAAAAACTTCAATACCAATGACACAGGTCTTGGTACTACAGTAGAAGAACGCAATGAGTTGTTGACAACGTTACTTGAAAGTGTACGCGACCTGCCTTTTACCAAATACATGGAAAGTGGCTTGGATGTGTTTGGCATCTGCTATGAGCACCTGATTAAGATGTATGCGCTAAACAGCGGCACCAAGGGAGGAGAGTTCTATACACCAGCAGAGGTCAGTTTTATGTTGGCCAAGATTGCTGCGGCAGGACGCAAAACGGTAAACAAGGTTTATGACCCTGCATGTGGCTCAGGATCACTATTGTTGAATTTCAACCTTGTATTAGGCGCAAAGAACGTACGTGAGGGGTTCTTCGGGCAAGAGATAATATTGAAGACATACAACCTCTGTCGCATGAATATGTTCCTGCACAATGTGAATTATGACCACTTCGATATTCAGCTTGGTGATACTCTTGTTAAGCCGATGCACGAAATGGAGGAGCCTTTCGATGCGATTGTTTCAAATCCTCCCTATAGTGTACCTTGGCCGGGAGATAGTGATATTACACTCATCAACGACCCACGTTTTTCTCCAGCAGGAGTTTTAGCGCCTAAATCGAAAGGAGACTTTGCCTTTACCATGCACATCCTCTCATGGCTTTCTTCTGAAGGAACAGCAGCAATTGTTGAGTTCCCTGGTATCCTTTACCGAGGTGGAGCAGAGCAGAAAATCAGAAAATACCTGGTCCAAAATAACTATGTTGATACTATTATCCAGTTGGCTTCCAATCTCTTCTTTGGTACAAGTATTGCTACTTGTATCATCGTACTGAAGAAAAATAAATCAGACAACCGCGTCTGTTTCATTGATGCTTCTCAAGAGTTTATTCATGAAGGAAATAAAAACAAGCTTTCCGATTCTAATATAGAGCGTATATATAATACCCACATGAACAAGATTGAAGAAGCTCATTTCAGCCGTGTGGTGACAACTGCTGATATAGAAGCTGAAAACTTCAATCTTAGCGTATCTACATACGTTGAACAGGAGGACACTCGTGAGGATGTCAATATTGAGGAACTGAATACTCGTATTTCTGAGATAGTAAAGCGACAAAACACTCTTCGCTCAGAGATTGATGACATCATTAAAGAGTTAGAGGAGGACGCTGCATGAGTAAACTAAGTAAACTGATCAAAGAGCTTTGCCCAGAGGGAGTGGAGTACCGACCTTTAGGTGAGATTGGTTCTTTTGAAAGAGGACGTCGCTTTGTTAAGGCTGATGCTGTGGAAAGTGATGGCATTCCCTGCGTGCATTATGGTGAACTGTACACACATTATGGCTTATGGGCTAATGTACATAAGTCTCAAATTCGTTCCGATATTCAGACAAAGTTAAGATATGCAGAGAAAAACGATGTCATCATTGTAGGAGCTGGAGAGAACAATATAGATATAGGTATTGCTGTGGCTTGGCTTGGTGACTATAAAGTCGCAGTACATGATGCTTGTTACATATTTAAGCATCAACAAGACCCGAAGTATATCTCCTATCTACTGAGAACAAATTCCTATCATCAGCAAATAAAGAAGTTCGTATCAGAGGGTAAAATTTGCTCTATATCAGCGGAGAACTTGGCTAAAGCAGTCTTACCTTTTCCACCAGTTCCTATACAGCAGGAAATAGTGCGAATACTCGACAGATACACTGAGTTGGAAGAACAATTGGAATCAGAGTTGAAGGCAGAGCTTGAAGCACGTAAGTTACAGTATGAGTATTACCGGAACCAGCTCTTAAATTTTGCCCCCCCCAGAAATGAGAATGTAAAATGGGTAAAACTAGGAGACGCAATTATTTCATTGAAGACCGGGCTGAATCCCAGAAAGAATTTTGTCCTAAACGAAGAAGGTAGCAACAAACCATATATAACAGGTAAAGATATTTATAACAACAAAATCAATGTAACCGACAGAACCGATATGATCAACGACAAAACTATAATGTTGATTAATAAGAGAGCTTGTTTAGAAAGCGGACTCTTACTGTTTGCCAGTACTGGGACAGGAACGGTTGGACGCATGGCTGTTATAGAAAAATATAATAATGACTGGGCAATGAGTGAAACTTTATATGCGATTAAAACTGATGAAGGTTTATTACCAAAATTCTTAATGCATTGCCTGTATTCGGACAATTTGAGGAGTCAATTTGAACCCAAGATATCTAAAGGCTCTGTACCTCATCTTAAGGTTGTAGATTTACTAAATGTTATTATACCTATTCCATCAATAGATGAGCAACAGAAAATTGTATCTATAATTGACCGCTTTGAGTCATTATCCATCAATTTGCAAAGCGATATACCTGCGGAAATAACAGCTCGCAGGATACAATATGAATATTACAGAGAAAAGCTTTTGACATTCAAACGTAAAGCAGCATAATGGCAGAACTGATTGATATTATCTCGCAGAATACGCAAAGTACCGTCGTAGCAGAGTATGAGCGTGAAAACCGTGATCGTGATACGGGTTACCAAAGTGAATCCGACTTGGAGCGTGAGTTTATTGCTCAGCTTCAGCGTCAGGGGTATGAATACCTGCCTATCCATAATGAGGCAGAACTCATGGCTAACCTCCGAAAACAATTGGAACGGTTGAATAGCCTCACATTTACAGATGGAGAGTGGAACAGATTCTTCAAAGGTGAGATAGCCAAAGAGAGTAATGGCATCAAAGAAAAGGCTTTCACCGTTCAGCGAGATTATAAAAAGAGTTTCGTGCGTGATGACGGTACGCAACTGAATATTTCATTGATAGACAAGAAGGATATTCACCATAACATTACTCAGGTAATCAATCAGTATGCCGTTGATAGCGGTAGCCAGAATAACCGCTACGACGTAACCATATTGGTGAATGGCCTGCCATTAGTACACGTAGAGTTGAAGCGCCGAGGTGTATTGCTGAAAGAGGCTTTCAACCAGATTAACCGCTATGGCAGGGAATCGTTCTGGGCTGACAATGCATTGTTTGAATATGTGCAGATATTCGTTATCAGTAACGGAACAGAAACGAAGTATTATAGCAATACTACTCGTGACAATCATATCAAAGAGCAAAATAGCAAGGCAAAGGCAGGAAGACAACGTACTTGCAATAGCTATGAATTTACATCGTATTGGAGTGATGCAAAGAACAAACTTCTAAATGATCTGGAAGACTTTACAGCAACCTTCTTTAGTCGCCATTCGCTATTGAATATCTTAACGAGATTCTGTGTGCTGACAGAACAACAGGTGCTGATGGCAATGCGTCCCTATCAGATAGCAGCAACAGAAAGGCTGTTGAATCGTATAGAGGTGGCACATAATGCCAGGTTATACGGGACGGTGAAGGCTGGTGGCTATATCTGGCATACCACGGGTTCAGGTAAGACTCTCACATCGTTTAAGGCAGCACAACTCGCTACAAGACTTCCATATATTGATAAGGTGCTGTTTGTGGTAGACCGTAAAGACTTGGACTATCAGACTATGCGAGAGTATGACCGTTTCCAGAAAGGAGCTGCTAACGGCAATACTTCTACGAAGGTGTTGGAAGAACAGATAGCAAGTGCCAAGAGTAAAATCATTATTACGACAATTCAAAAACTGACAAGTTACATCAAGAAGAATTCGGATAGTGAGATATATAAGAAAGAAGTGGTGATGATCTTCGACGAGTGCCACCGTAGTCAGTTTGGAGACATGCATCAACTTATAACCAAACGTTTCAAGAAATATTATCTCTTTGGATTTACAGGTACGCCTATCTTCATAGAAAATATGCCTACAGGCACTGGTCTCATCAAGACAACTGAGGATGCATTTGGTGAGAAACTGCATACCTACACTATCGTTAATGCTATCAGCGACCACAACGTGCTGCCCTTCCGTGTGGATTATGTTCGTACAATGAAGGAGAAAGAAGATGTGGAGAATAGTAAGGTGTGGGATATTGAGCGCGAAAAAGCCTTAAGTGACCCTCGACGTATTACTAACGTCTCAAGATATATTCTGGAGCACTATGCCCAGCAGACCTTACAGGGTAAGAACTATAAGATGAGTGTTATCACCAACGTAGAAAAGCTGGCCAAAGACAAAAAGAAAAAGATAGATGAAGAACGGGCTAAGTCGTTGTTGAGCGGATTCAACAGCATCTTTGCTGTGCAGAACATTCCGATGGCCAAGTTATATTATCTGGAACTGCTGCGTCAGATGGAAGAACTGCCTGTCAACAAACGGCTACGACTGGCAACCATCTTTAGTTATGGCGCAAACGAAGCAGATCCTGATGAGGAAGGGGATGAGAACAGCGACAATACAGAAGGGTTGGACGCATCGAGTCGTGAGTTCCTGGAGCGAGCCATCCAAGACTATAACAAGATGTTTGGTACGAGTTACGACACTTCTGCTGATAAATTCCCCAACTACTATAAGGATGTTTCACTCAGAATGAAGAATCGAGAGATTGACATTCTTTTGGTGGTGAATATGTTCCTTACTGGTTTCGATGCGACTACGCTCAACACCCTTTGGGTAGATAAGAACTTGCGCTATCACGGACTGTTGCAGTCGTATAGCCGCACAAACCGCATCTTGAATAGCATCAAAACGTTCGGTAATATCATTTGCTTCCGTAATTTGGAAGATGCCACTAATAAGGCACTCTCCCTATTTGGCGACCCTGAAGCACGTGGCGTTTCTATCCTCAGACCGTTCAGCGACTACTTCAATGGATACGATGACAAAAACGGACAGCATCAAAAAGGCTATTGTGAGCTGGTGGAAGAGTTGCAAGCAATGTTGAAGCCTGGCGAGAAGCCGCTGGGTATGGAGGCCATCAAAACTTTTATCAAGCTGTTCGGAAATATCCTGAAAATGAGGAATCTGCTCAGTGTGTTCGATCAATTCCAAGGCATGGACCTGCTCAGCGAACGAGACGTGCAGGACTACACGAGTATCTATCTTGATCTGAGGGATGCAATCGTTAACCCGACAAACCCGAAGACAGACATCTGCGACGATATAGTATTCGAGATGGAGCTGGTGAAACAGGTAGAAGTTAGCATCGACTTCATCCTCTTCCTTGTGGAACAATACCGCAAGAGTCACAAACAGGACGGAGAGATAAGGGTAAGAATAAGCAAAGCTATTGACAGTAGCCCAGATCTTAGAGATAAGAAAGAACTGATAGATCAGTTTATTGAAAAACTGACTCCTAATAGTGAGGTTGATGCAGCATGGCATTTGTATGTTAACGCAGAGAAGCGTCGGCAATTTGATGCCATTGTGGAGGAAGAACATCTGAAACGTGAACAAGCAGTTGAGTTTATTGAAAACGCATATGAACGTGGATATGTACCAGAAGGAGGTATGGAACTTGATGGTATTATGCCACCTATCAATCCATTCGATGCTAATGCCAACCGTGAAGGAAAGATTGCTACTGTGCTGGAGAAACTGAAGGTATTCTTCAAGAGATTCTCGGATATAAGCGATGGCGTTTTCAGGTCAGAAGAGGTTACTGAGATTAAAAAACGTTCAAAGAAAGCACAGGAGATACAGATGGTTCCTCAAGGCTCGATGTTGGAAGATGTAGAAGCTGACGATGATGTTCGCCGTTTAGTACATAACATGATGGAGCTGTATGAGGGTACTACCATTATGAATATCGTTGTGGAGTGCCAAAAAGAATATCAAGAACGGTATTTCAGTATGAAAACTAATGACTGGCGTCATCTGTTACGCGACTACGTTAGAAAGGTTACTGAACGTCCAGAACTCCAAGAGGATGAGGTGTTCAGATACGTAATGGCAGGGTAAAAGGAACAGGTTTATGAGACATAGAATAAAAGCAGGAAAGGTTGGCTCGTACACACCCGAGAAACAGAAGGTGGAGTTAGAGCAATTAGAAGACAGAGAAGTTGCTGAAGAAGTAGAAGAAATCTTCGACGAGGATTCGAACTTCAGTAATGATGACGAAGCCTTGGCAGCAATGGGGGTTTACGACAACCCTGACGAAATGGAATAATGCTGTTAACAATGACTGAGATAATTCATAAGAGATAAAAAGATCAACAACTAAGATAATAAAATAAGATTATGGCTGGAGGTTTTATTGCATTTAGATGCAGTAATTATGAAAACACTGCTGAGAGGGAGCAATTTAGGACGCTCTGTAAAAATCTTAAGAAGAGATATGCTAAATCAGAAAAGATGTGTTTTCTGATTGCAAACTATAATATATTCGATAGTGAGTTCGATGCTATACTTATTAAGAATGACGCAATCATAGCCATAGAGTTCAAAAACTATGGCGGTCCGATAAAAGCCGTCGAAAATGGGGACTGGACAGCAAATGGTACTATAATAAAAGGTGGATCCAGGAAAACTGTCTATCAACAAGCCCGGGCTAATCATGCCTCGTTACGCAATGGATTAAATGAGCTTGGCATAAATGGAGAATGGATTAAAGATTTACCATCTATCATCGTTTTCAATAAACTTATAACATTGGACAATAGGCTGTCTAATAAAGTACAAAGTTGGCTGCATATCACAGACAACGCCCACTTTATAGAAAAAGTCGAAGATATTACATGCAAATCAACGAATATGTCAAACTCTGAAATGGTGGATTTGGCAATAAAACTAAATCTAAATTCATTCATCGATAAGGATTTGAGTTCTGTATTTTCTGAAGAAAAAGAAAAAATTGAAGAACCTGAACAGGTTTTGAATAATGAAACGGAGATAGAAGAAATTCCTTCTTCTGATAATTGTGAAAACGAGACACCAGAAGAAGCAGATGTCAAAGAGAGTGGTTTAGCTGATTATGATAGATTTACCCCAAATCACATCTTTAGTTTGAGACCAGGCCAAATTTTCGTTTTTGGAACAGACAAGTGGGGGTCACAAAAATATGGTGCGGCAGGTTTAGCTGCTAAAAAGTTCGGTGCTCAAATAGGAATAATAGAAGGAGCAACAGGCTTTTGTTATGCGCTTCCGACGAAAGGATTTTCATTATTGGATCTAAAGAAAGCCGTCCAGCGCTTTAAAGACTATGTTGATAGCAATCCACAATTTACGTATTTGATTACACCTGTTGGATGTGGGCATGCCGGTTTTAGCGTCAGCGAAGTCTCTGCCTTGTTTGCTGGTTTTATAACATATCCAAATGTCATGCTTCCCAAAGCCTTTGTTGAGGAATATAAGAGAGAGGTAACAGTAAACACCGTCAACTCAGCTTATACCAATCAAGATGATGAGAATCCAACTATCAAACTCACTAAGTTTTTAAAGGCCAATGGAAAAATATTCAATGAATCTGGGACATTTTCTCTCAAAGACGAGAAAGGTGATGTGATTGCAGAAGCTGAATTGGGGATTGAATCTGAAAAAATTGTCTTTTGTCCATTTAATATCCAAAGTGCAAATACATTTAAAAACCACGGATATTCCATTTCAACCCCAGAAGATTATATTAATTCGAGAAAAGAGAAATAGCATATGGGTATTCGGTTAAACAAAGTGTTGGCAGAACTAAACATTGGACTTACTGCTGCCGTTGAGTTTTTGAAGTCGCATAGCGAATTAGGCGAAATACGAGACGATGCTACACCTAATACAAAAATTAGTGATGACCAATATGCCGCTCTTGCCAAAAGATATAGAGGAGATAAAAATATTAAAAAGGCAGCAACAGCTATTATTGAAAAGAAGCAAGCCAATACCGCACGTCAAAATATAATGACCAGAACCAAAAAGGAACCTGCACCTATTATGTCGGTCATTGGGAAAATTGATCTGGACGCTCTTAACGCTTCTACTCGACCCAAAAGGAAAACTAAAGAAGAAAGACGAAAAGAGCGTGAAGAACGTCTTGCCAAGCAACAGGATTCTCAACGACATGAGCGTTGGAATAATACCTCAAATAAGAAACAATATGTAAGTCAGAATGCTATTCGAGACATCTGGCAACGATTTGTGGACATTCAAGAAAAGTTGATAAGACAACGTTGTGTACCTATATCAATTATTCCTGAAAGTATCGAAATAGAAAACGACAAGTTGTATGTAACAATAGATGAAAGCCATGATGAACAACAACTTGAATCGCTTCTGAAAGGAAAGCTAGGGTTGGAGTCATACGATTTAGAATCTGGTTTTATATTTGTAGATGAGGAACGGTGGAATTCATTGTCAGAGACAGACTTGGAAGAGATACGAAAAGGTTTATCAGAATGCTATGTAGAACTTGATACGACACCATCTATCGATGTGACTATAAACTATGGAGGGGGTTTGAATCGTACAGACTTGTTGTCAACAGAAGAGTTACGTCAGATGGAGTCTATTCTAAAGAATGGAACACTAATAGAAGGCTCTATTGACGATTATGCTGCATTTGTTTCTAAAGTTTCTGTTCAGAGACAAGATTATATGAAGTATATTTTCGGCGATCATTATGTCACTTATGAACGGAAAAGAAAAAAAACCGATGAAATACAAATTGTTGATTCAATAGAATATCTCAACGAGTATATTGATTGGGATATTATGCAGCAATATTCATACCTTGGCTTGAATTGCAAGTATTACAAAATCATTATAAAAGTAAAAAATCAAATTGCCAAAGATATTTTACGTGACAGTTATGATTGCTATTTCCCAAATACCGACACTTTTGAATTTTGCAGATCTTTTACGCGAACTAATCCATGCTATGAGGGATATGTCCAAGAGGTACAAGAAAACATCAGTGCCTTTATGGACGAAGCAGCGATTTTGTGTTCTAAAGACGATATAATAATTGATGTATTGTTTGCCTATTCTATCTCGCCACATCAGTTAGTTAAAAGCAAATTTCAAGAAGTTGGACAATATGTTGCTAATAAAGGGGAAGGATTTAGCTTTAACGATGAGACGGGGGCTATAGGAATAGATTTTGTCTGGAGAGAACAAAATATTGAAGATTTAATTGAAGATGTGGAACGCGCAGTGCCCTTTATTAAGGTCAATGTGCATGATGGTCATAGATTTAAGTGCAAAGTCGATTCTCGACTTGTTGGATATGATGAACTTAAAAACTCATTGGAAGACAAATATGAAGATATTGACATAGAAAATGATAGTGTTTTTCATCAGATAAAAATACATCTCCCATATGTCGATGCTAATTATTATGATATAAAGCGTGCTAGTTTAGAAAGTGATCTTTTACAATTTTCCATAACTGGTATTGATGTTAGATTTGAAGAAAAGTTAGATGGCAAGATACGCTTGAAAGTAAAATATAATAAAGACTCTAGATTAGAAGATATAGAAGAAAGTATTGCGGAAATGCGCAAGGCCGATTTTGGATTTATGATTGGCGAAAAGGAAAAACCTTTTGGTAAGCTGTTAAAAGCCAATTATCCTGACCTTGTTTTTGATATAGATGTAGATGAAGAAGACAGAGATGCTGTAATAGAGGCATTTGAATCTAAAGCAATCACCACCATAGTACCTATACTAACAGGCGATTTAGAAAAAATCTCGCGACTGAAAAATACTTTTACCATGGCGACAACAGGTGAAGAACTTGTTAATCCACGTTTACAACGCTTCATATTCAATTCTGCAGAAGCTACCAAAACAAAAGATATTGACAACATGCTACGCCGGGATGGCTATGTATATAAAACTTTATGTGAGCATCTACTAAATACTAAAGTAAACGAATCGCAGAAAGATGCTATCATTAAAGCTATGTACGCAGATGACCTTGCTGTTATACAAGGTCCTCCGGGAACAGGTAAATCAACAGCTATTGCAGAAATGATTTGGCAACTTATTCGTAATGGATTGGTTCCTGGGAATAAACGAGAGAGGATTCTACTTACCTCAGAAACAAATCTCGCTGTAGATAATGCGATTTCAAGAATTGTTAATAGCAAAACAAATCTAGTAAAACCTATTAGATTTGGAGGAGAAGAGAAACTGGAATCTGAAGGGCTTCAATTCTCTATAGAGTTAATGAAACGGTGGGTTGAACAAGGTGATTCATGCTTAAAAGAAGATGAAGTGGATGTAGAATCTGGAACAACCATTCAAAATGACCTTATTTTGAAGAATTGGCTCAGTAACATATCTTCACGATCATTTTACAGAAGTGACGACAAAGATAACGATATTATTGCACGGTGGCGAAATATTCTGGCTCATCCAAGCAAGGAATTACGTGAAATCGTTTATGAGCGCTATGTGGAGAATGCGAATGTTATAGGGGCAACTTGTAGTTCTATTGGAGACAAGAGGGCTGGTAATGAAGATTTTAATGGATTTACACCATTCTTTCATAATTATTGCGAAGTTTTTAAGCAGAAAAAGAATAGGGCAAGAATTGAGTTTACGACGGTAATACAGGATGAATCTTCTAAAGCTACTCCTGCAGAACTTGTCTTACCTTTTGTGTATGGGCATCGTGCTATTGTAATAGGAGATCACAGACAGCTTCCTCCCATGCTAGACAAAGAAGAGTTTGAAGTAAGTCTTGATTATGCCAACAAAATCGCTAAAGATGATAAAGATAGGGAAGAAATAAGCAGACTAAAAGATTTTGTAGACGAACATTTTGAAGAAATGGAAGTATCTCATTTTCAACGTCTATATGAGAATATAGATATGTCATTAAAAGGCACTTTCAATCTTCAGTATCGTATGCATCCAGATATAAATCAGGTTATCGAACAATTCTATCGTGAAGACGGAGGACTGTATTGTGGTTTGACGAGACCCAAAGATCTGGGAGTTAATGATCCCAACATGAGCAATCCAGCTTCACGCTATCACGGCATAGAAATTCCTGGTATAATCGCCCCTAGCACTCATGTGCTCTTTATTGATACTTCTTCTCCTGAGATGATGGATGGCTTTTCTAGAGTGAATTATGGGGAAGTTGAAACCATTGACAGACTGTTAAACAAATTTGAAGAGTCTGACTCTTTTCAGAAATATCTAAAAAAATTCTCCAAAGATGAAGACAAGCAGATAGGAATAATAAGTTTTTATGGAAAGCAGATTAAACAATTGAGAAATATTGCTTATAATCATATTGGTTTGCCAATAAGGGTAAGTACTGTTGACCGTTTCCAAGGAATGGAAAGGAATATTGTTATAGTTTCGATGGTGAGAAGTAATATCATTCAGAGTTCTAAAAATCAAGAGCCTGATCGCAATCGTTATCCAGAATATGGGTATCCCATGCAAAAATCTTTGGGTTTCGCCCAGTCTCCTAACCGATTAAATGTTGCGTTGTCTCGTGCAAAGAGACTGTTGATTATTGTTGGTAATAGAGAATTGTTCTCGCAGTTGGAAATTTATCGCCGCCTTTTTTTAACGATCGCGGCAAATCCCAATAGTAAGATTATTAAGCAAGAAGAAGTATGAGTTTTACAACTGAAATAATTGATTCTGCCAATTACATATATTCAGCCTACACGAAATGGGGCTTAAAGAAATATGTTTGTGAAGTTTCGTTCTTTACAGAAGAACCATTAGATGATTTGTATTATGTAATATGCTCCATCTTAGATTCTAATGAGGGCGGTTATTATGATAAGAGAAGTTTAGGGGTGTTATTAGGTTTCTGTATGTCAAATTCAGGTTCTGGAGGGGAGCATGAAATGTATTATGATGTAGCAGAAGTCAGAATATTCGAAGACATACTTTCTAAAGTTGAGAACGAGCACTTGATAGAAGTGAGAAATCACGATATTTTCTTGACGGATTTAGGACGTATTTCTGTTAAGGAGAGAAAGCACTATCGTTTTTATGTTGGTACACAAGATGTTTATGAACATTCTGCTCTGAAATCAGAGACCCCTATAGCTATGCTTATGTTCCCATTCTATAATGACATGGGAATCTTTACCGAATTGAAAACGAGAAAACAGATTTGGCCTGAGGATGAAGATATTAAGAAGATTATTTATTCACAAGGAAACCAACTAATCAAGAGATTGGAATTACATTCTAGGCAATTCCCTAAAATATATAATGCAGTTCTTCAAGAATATTTTGACCTTGAGGTAAAGAAGATCCCGGTTAATCTTTATCAGTCTGGTAAAGAGTATATTCCTGTTATAATGAATGGCGACAAAATTGCCATTCGTGCAACAAACCTTATTGATGAAAAATTAAATGCCCAAAGGAAAGAAGACATTATCTTAGAATGTCTCTTTCAAAAATTGTGGGATGACAAATCAGCAATACTTACCTATAGTGTCTTAGAGCCATATATAGATTTGATTGATTTTGAGGAATTAACAAAAGACTCTCGTACTGTATGGGAAGATTCCGAATTATTCCAGCTTGTCGTAGATAGAGCAACCCCTACATGCTGGAGAAACATTACACGCTATTGTAGTTTAGACGTTCTACGCTCTTATATAGGCAAATACAAGGAAAATATATTCTGGCCAGTCTTAACAGAACGCATTGACGACGATTTTCTATTGGATTACTTCGTGGAATATCCGTGGGATTTAGAGGTCTTGTCCGAAGACAGGAATAGGAAAGACTCAGTCATCGAACAGTTAATTATAAAAGGCAAGGACACGGAAGAAGATTGGAACTGGGATGAACTAGAAAAAAGATTGTCTCAGGACTTTGTCTTATCTCATCTTGATATAGTAAGAGTAAATCTGTCATCATACACCCATGATACAATACCTGTTCGCCAAACAATCCTTCGAAATCTTGATAAAAGGTGGGACTGGGATAAAATCGAGTCGGAGTTTGATTTACAGTTTATATATGAGAACATAAATAGTATTGGGAGCTATTTGTCATTTAATCTTTTATTTGATAGAATATTCACTGACACTAAATGGGCAGACAAATTTGCTACGAATCCTTCTTTTAATAGTGAAGTGTCAAAAGCATGCAAGGAAGGTCGTCGCTTGTCTACTTCCATATTCAATGACAAAGATTACATTTGGACATCAAATATTATAGATTTGTTAATTAGTAATGGGCTTTTGTGCTGGGCATCCACGCCATACATGCCAGGCTTCGAGTGTAACCCTAAAGTAGAATGGTCTGAGGATTTCTTCAAAAGATATTCTCCTTATATTGTTACAGAAGAGGGAAGAAGGTTTGTTTCGTCTAAAATCTCAGATATATCTATTATTGTTAATTCTACTTCATTCAAATGGGATTGGGATGCTATTTCAGGCAATGCAAACTTGTTATCCGTCCCAGACCTTTACACCCATTTTGGGAATCAATTAAATTGGCACATAATACTGACCTATCAAAAGGATGCATCGTTCCTACAAAGTATTCTCGGCATTGAAGACATGATAGGTGAAGATAAAGATGCTTGGTCTTTATTCTCTGCAATAGCAGAAACTGAATACGTAGTAAAAAAATATAGAGAATCACAATTTCCTTGGGATTGGACGGTTTTAACAGAGAGAATGTTCCCGCAGCTAAAGTTGGAAAAACTGGGAAATAAATTCTTTGTTGATAAATGGGATTGGTCATATTTGTCTGAGCATGTAGATACCATCTTCCTGAATCAGAACCTCGAACAATTCAAAACATATTGGAATTGGGAAGTGGTTTTTCCTCGGCTTCTAACAACGGAAAGGAAGTTTGACTATAACTACCTTGATAAACTTGCCGATGTCTTGACAACAATACCAGAAAACGAAAAACGTCAGTCAGCATGGACTGCGCTTACGTCTCAGTTCTCATTCAAGGATCTGAAAAAAATTATAAAAGACACTTCCCTCAAACGCTCATATTGGTGGGATATGAATTATTTCTGCCAGCATAAGGACTTCTCTGTTTTCCGAGACTTGGAAGAATGCCGTAATGTTGTGGATTGGGATATTTTGTCTAGCTCTCCTTCCGTAGATAATAGTTTTAAGTATGATTCAAGACTTGGAATTAAAGAACGAGCGTGGCATGATGAGATTCGAAAACTATTGTCAGATCAGCGTAATCACTGGAATTTCGCTCTCCTGTCCCATTTTGAAAGCTTAAGAAATGAAAAATGGTTTATTAATCAGTATAGAGAGCATCTTGACTGGGAGTATTTGTCTCAAGCCAGCAAAATCTTTTGTACTAAGGACAAACAACTACTCAACGAGATAATAGAGGCTAACAAGAAATACATACGTTTCGATATTATTTCAGAACGAGACGACGTAGATATAGACCAAATAGTTAGGATATATCCTGTAGCAGATTATAATTTCAATAGTTTGATCGAAAAGAATGTTATCAGCGTAACACAAAATCTGATTGAGGAGAAGCCGGACTACTCTTGGGATTGGATGAAAGTTTCATCCTCTAAAACATTCTATCCTACGGCAGAATTTCTATTGTCACATATTGATTGTAACTTTAATTGGGCTTTTTTAAGTAATCAAGACAACAAGCAGGCATGGGGTGATGAAAAAGTAATTATTACTGTTGCTTCAAATAGCGGGATCTCTAGCCAAATAGACTGGTATAGTCTATCGTCTTTAGGCTACTTCCCATTGAACGAAAACATTATTAGAGTGTTGCCATTAGAGAAACTTAATTGGAAGCAATTGTCTGGGCGTAAAGTAATATTACCTTTTATAGATGAATTAACAGATTATCTTGACTGGAGAGCTGTATCGCAAAACCGGCACCTTATTAGTTTGGAAACTGAAGTCTTGGAAAAATATAAGGAAAATCTCGATTGGGATGTAATATGCCATCGTGAAGGTTTTGTCTTTACTAACGAAATATTGAGCCAATTCTCAGATTATATAGACTGGACTCTTGCTTCGGCATCTTTAAATATTAAATTCACTAAGGATCTTGTTGACAAGTATAAAGATAGATGGGACTGGCCTGTGTTAATGAAAAACAAAGCATTCAATAATACTATAGACATAAGTGGATTGCCTTATGCAAGGCAGATTAATATTGTTGACTTTATTAACAAATTCCCAAGGAAGCCACAAGCATTCCATTTTACACATATGGACAATGCTATTAAGATTATCCGTACAATGAAACTGCAAAGTAGAAATAATGCGGAAGGACATTTTTCGAACAGTGCGGGTAGTAATGTTCATAGAACAACTAAAGCTCACCAATTTGCCAGGTTTTATTTTATGCCGAAATCTCCAACTCAATTTTATAATGAATGCCTAGGAAAAGATATAGACTATTCTAAATATCAAAAAGCATTGAACTTAGGACTTCCAAAATGTCCGCTACCAGTATTCTTTGTCTTTGATATAGAAGAGATTTTGTCTGTTATGCCTGACTTATGTTATTATAGTAATGGAAATATGCAAAAAGATTCTTCTAAATGTTTCAAGGTCGTTGAAAATCCAAATAGAATTAAGGCGAAGGAAATTTATATAAATAGTTTCGATACTTTCGATGAGAGGCAACAAGAGTTCTTGGTTGAAGGAGAATTGGATTTCTCTAAGTTAAAGAATGTTCAAATTTGTTGCTATGATTCATATCAGATGGAAAAACTGAAGGAAGAACTTAAAGGTACAAAGTGGGAAGACATTGTAACTATAGGAACAAATCTATATGAGTATAAAAACAAAGAATTGCATTTCGATGAGACTCAAGACACCATACGCATCAGAACGAACTATAAGAACCCATTTGAATTTAGAATATCATATACGGGTTCAAATGCCCCCAGTATTCTAAACAAACAGAATGTATTGCGTCAACGTGGTAATAATATTTATCTTTCATCTGTAGTTGAAGTGAAGAAAGATACTCCCTTTAGTGTTTATTTTGAAGTAAATAGTCCAAGAAGTGGCAGTTGGTTAATATTTAGAAATAAGTGATTATGCTATTAGAACAATGGGAAAAACTTCCAAGCATTTGGAAAAAAATAATCCTTAAAGAGTGGTTGCTATTTAAAAAATGCAAGTTTCCTCTTAGTGTATTCTTGGGGGATGACTCTTACGGACTTAACTTCCTATTATGCAAGGCGTTGGGAATAGATTCTTCTGAACCAGAAAAGGATCTAAAACAATTAGAAGATATTATTTCAACGGGATTAAAGAAAATTGACGAAAATACAATATATGAAATATTCTCTATGCAGTTTTTGTATATTCCTTCTGAAATAACATACATTGCTCCTCTGAAATATTTTCCCAATATAAAAGTGGTTGACTTTCACTGCTCGAATGAATCAAGAATAACGGATTTCGAAATTTTGCGTAGACAAAGTACTATTTATGTTCTTGATTATGCTGATTATCAGATTGTCGATTTCGATAAATATTCAAATATAAGAGGCATCGATAATGTAAAGTATATTAAGGGATATGGATTCCCGAATGAAATTAACGATATTTATTCTGAACTAAATGCAAATTACATAATATATGAGTAACATAACGATTATCAATGGTAATATCTTTAACACAAAGGCACAGACTATTGTCAATACTGTGAATTGTGTTGGTGTTATGGGAAAGGGTATAGCACTAGTATTTAAATTAAGATACCCTGCTATGTTCGATATTTATCAAGATTTCTGTAAACAGGGATTAATTGGTATTGGAAAACTCTGGATCTATAAGGGAGATGCAAGAGATCCTTGGGTCTTGAATTTCCCTACAAAAACTCACTGGAAATTACCGAGTGAGTATGAATATATTGAAAAAGGACTCCAAAAGTTTGTAGAAACTTACAAGGAAAAGGGAATTACTTCAATAGCGTTTCCTCTTTTAGGGGCTAACAATGGTGGTTTAGACGGTAAAAAAGTAGAAGAATTGATGATTTCTTATTTGTCCCAATGTGATATTCCTATAGAAATCTATCATTACGATCCACAGGCTCCTGATGATTTATTTGAGGAGTTCAGATTAAAATGGAAGAAGATTCCTCAAGAATATAAGAAAAAAATACTACGTACATCAAAACGTATTGAGACAATTGACTTGGCTGTTAATTCGGAAAGTGTTAGAAGCATGATTTCTCTTATTGAATTTCCTGGTATTGGAATAAAAACAATGGAAAGTTGTTTCAAAATAGTTATGAGATCCCAATCTACAGTTCTTCCATTTAATAATGACAACGTTTAACCATAGTATGACTCGACAACATATAGTTTTTCTGACGGGTGCGGGCGTTAGTGCTGAAAGCGGATTGAGTACATTCCGTGGTAAGGATGGCATGTGGACTAACGAGGAGTGGGTTCACCTGGCCAGTACGGATGCCCTATATAATGAGACGCAGAAGTGCCTTGATTTCTATAATTGGAGGCGGAAAAAGCTGGCCGAGGTGGAGCCGAACGATGCTCACCGCATGATAGCAGAGCTGGAGAAAGAGCATGAGGTGACGGTTATCACGCAGAATGTGGATAACCTGCATGAACGGGCTGGCTCGACACGGGTCATTCATCTGCATGGAGAACTGAGTAAGGTCTGCTCGATAGATAACCGCACGACATGCGTGAAGGAATATCCGCTGACAACACCCATTAGAGTGGGGGATAAGGCAGATGATGGTTCGCAACTGCGGCCCTATATTGTGATGTTTGGCGAGTATATCGATAGCATGAATGTAGCTGTTGATATCGTGAGCAAGGCCGACATCTTTGTGGTCATCGGCACCTCGCTGAAGGTCTATCCGGCAGCAGGGTTTATCAACTACGCCCACCATGAAGTGCCTAAGTTCGTGATTGACCCAGGAGAGATGGAGCAATGCACACATTTGGGGTTCACTCACTTCAAAACCACTGCCATAGAGGGCATGAAGATGCTGCTGGAGGCATTCAAGGAATATGGAGAATAATGACGAAGAAGGTTGGAACTAAGGTATGCCTGATACGTAATAAATACTAAAAATGTGATTTTTCTTTTAGGAAATAGCCGAAAAATGTGATTTATTTCTTAAATTTGCAGTCGAAAATGTGATTTTGCGATATGAAATTGCTTAAAAGAAAGATTGACAGATATCTTTTGGATTGGAAAAACAACCCAAAAAGGAAGCCGCTGAT
>Ga0256404_1005426_pt1 | contig 22556 bp, 15 predicted proteins | sample RumenRJG_01DNA_FD_185990 | JGI IMG/M metagenome (GOLD analysis project Ga0256404, IMG submission 185990) | Bovine rumen microbial communities from Lethbridge, Alberta, Canada - RJG_01 | ecosystem: Host-associated > Mammals > Digestive system > Stomach > Rumen | place: Canada: Alberta | collected...
GCAGTCTGGCCGCGCCGGAGCGACAACCGAAAGCAGGGGCGCGGTGAAGTTTCGGGCAATGTTTTTCACTCTGGCCGCGCCGGAGCGACAACCGAAAGCAAGGCGCGGTGAAAACCCGGGCAATGTCCGGGCGTGTGCCGCGACAAATCCATGCACCGAAGTAAGGCCGCGGCGAAGTTTCGGGCAATTATTTCCTGCCTGGCCGCGCCGGAGCGACAACCGAAAGCAGGGGCGCGGTGAAGTTCCGGGCAATGAGATCCTGTTCTGCCGCGCCGGAGCGACAACCGAAAGCAAGGCGCGGTGAAAACCCGGGCAATGTCCAGGCGTGTGCCGCGACAAATCCATCCACCGAAGTAAGGCCGCGGTGAAGTTTCGGGCAATGGTGTTCAGTCTAGCCGCGCCGGAGCGACAACCGAAAGCAAGGCGCGGTGAAAAATCGGGCAACGTCCGGGCGTGTGCCGCGACAAATCCATGCACCGAAGCAGGACCGCAGTGAAGTTTCGGGCAATGAGTTCTGCCCGGCCGCGCCTGGTTATGCGCTATCCCCGTAAAAAAGGCACGCGTGCAGTTTGACCTCAACTGCACGCGTGCCTTTATCCGTCGGAAAGAAGCGGACAATCATTATTTCTTAAAACCATATTCATCCAGAACTTTTTTTGCCGCATCCGCGTCATCGGTTACGCACCAGGCTACGTATTTGCCGGCGGTTTCCAGCACGGCGCTATCGAGCTTGGAAACCTCGCCCTCATTATAGCTTGCAAACAGATCGGTGCGGTCACTTTTTCGCTGCTCGAATACCTTTTCCACACTGGCGGCAGCATCCTCATCCTTACATTCGATGACAGCTACCTCGCAGGCAGTAGCACCGCTGCTCATGTACGCAGCCCCATCGGTATAATCATCCTTGCTGATCGCAAAATTGGAAGCGATCATATCATTGGTTACGGAAGTCAGCTGTTCACTGGTAACTGTCTTGTTCAGCTCATCCGCCACCTTCTGTACGTCAACCGTGACGTCCGCTTTTTTGGAACCGCCGCAGCCGGTAAGAATAACCGCTGCCATAAAAATTGGTGCAAAAGCCATCATTGTTTTCTTAATTCTCATCATGAATACCTCTTTACTCCTTATTACTTACTTTTATCAATAGTAATGTAATGCGATTTCAGATAATCCAGCATGATCTTGTTATAATTCTCATACATGTGAACGCCGTCCGCCGTAGCTCCGGATGGAAGTTCACCGTAACCATCCGACAGCACCTCATTCAGATTGAGATAGTGGCAGTAGTCCAGATCTTCACAGGCCTGAAGCAAATAACCGTTGATCAGACGAACATTATCGTTGTTAATATAGGACGGATCATATCCTTCGGCCAGATTACCCGGTTCCAGGTAGATACAGCAGCATACGTAGATGATGGCCCTGGTCTGAAGCTTGTGGATCTGTTTCAGTACGCCTTCAACGTCAGATAGAAACTGAGACCACGGATTATAGCCAAGATCATTGGCGCCCAGCATGATATAAACTTTTGCATACTGTGTACCGCTCAGCGCCTGATAGGCGGTCACCTGACCGTAATCGGTCGTGAAGGTTGTGCTGCTGAATGTGTCAATGCTCATGCCGACACTGGTTAGAAAAGTACCCTGCGTGATGCCGGATGTATTGCGGAAACCTTCCATACGAGAGTCGCCGATAAATACGGCATCGTTGAAATAACTGTCATCGACGGAAACCGACTGCTGCGGTACAACGGCAGTACTGTCAACAACCTCTGACACTTCATTTTTTTCCGATTCCGTATTGGTTTCGCTTTCTGTCTGGGTTTTGCTTTCGGTCTGAGTATCAGCAGCGGATATTCCGGAGGCTGTGCCCGGGTCAAAACCCGCCAGTACATTGCTGCTTCCTCCGGAAGCGCCGGAAGAAGAGGAACTGTCTTCATTTTCAGTGGTACCTTCGGAGGAAAGGTCCGTAACCTCAACGGAGCTGGAATTCCTCTGTGAAAGCATGGTGTGTATTAGTCTTCCTTCAAATATGATAATAACCAGGACGACCAGAACAAGCAGCTCAAGGACCATGAGGTCGCTCTTGTGCCTTTTCCGCCGCCTTTTTCTACTACGATCAGGCATGATTCCCCCGCTTATGCACGTTTTGGCATTATTGAACATTGCATCTAAATATTATATAATATCAAAAAATATTGTAAAGGCTATAAAATTCTTTTAAGGGGCTTTTTCTCATGGTATTCAGCAGTCTGCTTTTCCTATTCAGGTTCCTGCCGGCAGTGCTTATTCTGTATTTCATCGTGCCAAAACGATTTAGAAATCTGGTTCTGCTGCTCGTAAGCCTGATTTTTTATGCCTGGGGAGAACCGAAATATGTTTTCCTGATGCTTTTTTCCATTCTGATTACGTATCTGGGCGGCTTTATGGTCGACTGGTTCCGATCCTCCGGAGATGAAAAAAAAGCAAAAATATCAATGATCGTCACTGTTGCTCTGGCACTTTCTCTGCTCGGCTTTTTTAAATACGCGGATTTTGTCATTGAAACTGTCAATCGGATCGGGCACACGGATATTGATCTTCTTCGGCTCTCCCTGCCGATCGGCATTTCCTTTTACACGTTTCAGACAATTTCCTATGTCATTGACGTTTACCGGGGGGATGCGAGGGTTCAGAAGAATATTATTTCCTATGGCGCTTATGTGACAATGTTCCCGCAGCTGATTGCCGGACCGATTGTCCGGTACAGTACCATCGACGAACAGCTTCGCACCCGTAGGGAGAGTGCGGAGGAGTTCGCCGGAGGAGCGGAGCGTTTTGTTATTGGGCTTGGAAAGAAGGTACTGCTGGCGAACAGCGCCGGTGCGCTGTGGGACAGCATCCGCGTCATGGACGCATCCACGATGCCGGCTCTGACCGCCTGGCTTGGGATAGCGGCTTACACCTTCCAGATTTATTTCGACTTTTCCGCCTATTCGGATATGGCGATCGGGCTGGGACATATGTTCGGCTTTCGTTTCCTGGAAAATTTCAATTACCCGTATCAGGCGAAAAGCGTTACGGAATTCTGGCACCGCTGGCACATTTCCCTGGGAACCTGGTTCCGGGAATACGTGTATATTCCGCTGGGCGGGAATCGGGTCAGCCGGGCCAGGTTTATCCGAAACATCATGATTGTATGGATGCTGACGGGAATATGGCACGGCGCTGACTGGAATTTTGTGCTTTGGGGAATCTATTACGGAGTACTGCTGCTGGTCGAAAAGCTGTTTTTGAAGAAGTATCTGGAGAAAACCCCCGGATGGCTGCAGCATGTGTACACGATGTTTACAGTCATGATCGGGTGGTTTATCTTTACCTGGAATGAAAATGAATCGGGATTTGCTTATCTGAAGGCTATGTTCGGTATGGGCGGAGGTTTTGCAGACCGCGGGACAGTTTATCTTCTCTATACAAATGCGATTCTTCTTGTGATGCTGATTCTGGGCAGCACCGACCTTCCGGCCCGCCTGGCAGGGTTATGCAGGGCCCGCATTGCAGGCCGCGACACGCTGACAACCGTTGTCCGCTGTGTTTTTCTGACCGCTGTTTTCCTTCTTTCAACCGCGTATCTTGTGAATGCGAGCTATAATCCTTTTTTATATTTCCGATTCTGAAAAAGGCAGATGGGTGTTAAAATGAGTAAGAAACAATCATGGAATCTGATCGCCGTCTTTCTGATATTGATTTTCGGGTTTGCGCTGGCGACCATTCTGGGACCGGACCGCGAGCGTTCGGAGCTTGAAAACCGTACACTGGCTCAAAAACCAAAGGTGAGTCTGGAGAGTATTATCGACGGTTCCTTTGAAAGCGGCTATGAGGACTATCTGACAGATCAGTTTATTTTCCGCGATACGTGGGTGACGATGAAGACGAACATCGACCGGATGCTTGGTGAGAATAAGATCAACGATGTTTATTTTGCCGATGATCATTATTTGATTGAAGCTCATACGAACACCTTCACGGCCGACCGGGCACAGACAAATATTCAGCTTCTCTCATCGTTCATGAACAAGATCAGCCGTGAGTACGATTCACAGCATGCTACGGTCATGATTGTGCCAAATGCGGTGGACATTCTGAAGGACAAGCTGCCTGCCTTTGCATCTCCCTATAATGAAGAAGACTATATTAAAGAAATAAGTGCTTCCCTTCCGGACGGTGTTTTTTACAATACATCTTCGGTACTGGCAGAACATGCGGATGAAGATATTTATTACCGGACAGATCATCACTGGAAAACGCTCGGCGCCTTTTATGCCTTCAGGGGATGGGCGCAGAAGGCCGGACTGGGGGAGGTTCGCGCGGATGACTATACCGTGGAAACAGTGTCGGAGGATTTTTCCGGCACGGTGGCAGCCAGGGTCGGCATCGGAAACATTAAGGACAGTATTCAGATTTACCATCCGAAGGATGAACCGGAACTGGTTCTTACCTATAATAATAGTGATGATGTGCGCCATACGATGTATCAGGAAAGCCAGCTGGATACGCACGACCAATACGGCGTTTTTTTCGGGGGCAATACCGGGCTGATAGAAATAAAGAAGGAAGCAGGAGAAGAGGCAGCTTCTTCCGGCCGGGCCGCGCCCGACAGCGGGACGGGGCGGAGGATTCTGGTGATTAAGGATTCCTATGCCAATTGCTTTATTCCGTTTCTAACGGATCACTTTGATGAGACAGATGTCGTTGATCTTCGGTATTATGTGAACAGTCTCAGTGACCTGATGGCGCAGAAGAAGTATACCGATGTCCTTGTTTTATATAATGCAGCCGGATTCGCGGAAGAAGCAAATCTTGGAAAACTGGGAACATAACACCACGGGAAGCGGATGAGCGGAGGCCGCAGAACGAACGCTGCAGAACGAACACCCCGGGAAAGAGGGAACCGGACAGAAAGGGGAGGTATTGAAGGAATATGAGTTACGCAGATGATATTTTTATTGCCATGTGCAAAGATATTCTGGAAAACGGAACAGATACAAAGGGTCAGAAGGTACGTCCGCATTGGGCGGACGGCACGCAGGCGTATACCATAAAAAAGTTTGGCATTGTCAATCGCTATGATCTCAGAAAAGAATTTCCGGCACTGACGCTTCGAAGGACCGCTTTGAAGAGTGCCTATGACGAGATCCTGTGGATATGGCAGAAAAAATCAAATAATATGCATGATCTTCACAGTCACATCTGGGATGCCTGGGCGGACGAGGATGGAAGCATCGGCAAGGCGTACGGCTATCAGCTTGGCGTGAAGCACAGGTATAAGGAAGGCTGGATGGATCAGGTGGACCGGGTTCTCTATGATCTTAAAAACAACCCCTTCAGCCGGAGAATTATGACCAATATTTATGTACATCAGGATCTTTACGAGATGAACCTGTATCCATGTGCTTACAGCATGACATTCAACGTAACGCAGGAGAAGGGATCGGATAAGCTGGTGCTGAATGCGATCCTGAACCAGCGTTCACAGGATGTGCTTACGGCAAATAACTGGAATGTGGCGCAGTATAGTCTGCTTCTGATGATGATTGCCCAGTGCGTGGACATGGTTCCGGGCGAGCTGGTGCATGTGATTGCGGATGCGCATATTTATGACCGCCATGTACCGCTGGTGAAGGAGCTGATCTCCCGGACACCCGGCCCGGCTCCGAAGGTATGGCTGACGCCGGATAAAAGGGATTTCTATTCATTTACCAGGGACGATCTTCACGTTGAAAATTATGTAACCGGACCGCAGATGAAAGACATACCGGTGGCAATCTGAAACGGCGCCGGGCAAAAAAGCAGCGGCACTTTGAGCAGACACCGGGCAAAAAAGCAGCGGCACTTTGAGCAGACACCGGACAAAAAAGCAGCGGCACTTTGAGCGGATGCCGGATCGGAAATATGCAAACAGAGATGTACCAGTTTCAGGAAGTGGGGCAGTGAAATGAATTTGATTGTGGCAGCAGATAACAACTGGGCGATTGGCAACGAGGGAAAGCTTCTGACAAGCATCCCGGGAGACATGCGTTTTTTTCGTCAGATGACGATGGGTAATGTAGTGGTCATGGGGCGGAAAACGCTGGAAAGCTTTCCGAATCAGCGGCCGCTGAAGGACAGGACAAACATCGTCCTGACAACGCGCCGGAATTATCATCCGGAGGGGGCTGTTGTTGTTCACAATCTGGATGAACTGAAAGAAGAGCTGAAAAAATACAAAGATAAGGATATTTTTGTGATCGGCGGCGGAAAGATATATGAGGAGCTCCTGGCGCTCTGCGACACCGCATACGTCACACGGATTGATGAAGAGTATCGGGCAGATACGTGGTTTCCGAACCTGGATGCGGATCCGGACTGGGAACTTACGCAATGCTCCGAGGAGCAGACGTACTATGATATCATTTATTATTTCCTCACCTATCGCAGGAGGAACAGGTAATGCATAAGGCGAAGCTTTTTTCGCTGCTGTTTCTTCTGATGATGGGGACCGCGTCGTCTGCCTTGCAGGCGGCCGGAGACAGTCTGATCGAGGACAGCGGAAGCGACATTTCCATTTCGGAAGATCAGAGCGTAGATCTTCTATCCGATCCCGGTGCGCTCACGCAAAGCCAGCAGAAAGAAACGAAGGGCACGCAAAGCCGTCAGAAAGAAACGAAGGGCACGCAAAGCCATCCGAAAGAAACGAAGGGCACGCAAAGCCAGCAGAAAGAAACGAAGGGCACGCAAAGCCGTCCGAAAGAAACGAAGGGCACGCAAAGCCGTCCGAAAGAAACAGAGGGCGCACGGAGCTACTCGAAAAAAACAGAGAATACAACGCCAAAATCTTCGGAAACGGAATCGGTGGGGGAAAACACTTCACGCCGGAATCGTACACAGTTTCCTGAAAAAATGACGGAGAGCACGGAAGGCACAGCGGCATCCGGAAAAATGACGGAGCGTACGGAAGAGACGGTGCCATCCGGAAATATGACGGAGAGTGCGGAAGAAACGGATACTTCCGGAAATATGACGGAGAGTGCGGAAGAGATACAGAGCGAGGCTTCCGGCACCTTTGATGAGCAGATTGCCTGCGAGTATCGCTGGCTTGAGAAGCATGCCGATGAGTTTCCTTCACATAAAATTGAGTATGCAGAGAATAATCCGGGACTGATTGATTTTCTTTACCGATATGCGTTCGGAGAGAAGGAAAGTTCATCGGAGGAGAGCGGAGACAGGGGATTGACGGAGGATGAAAAAAAGGCCTATGCGCCGGTCCTTCTGCAGTGGGATGATCGCTGGGGGTTCCATCCCTACGGAACGAGTGTACTCGGTCTGACCGGATGCGGACCGACCTGTCTGGCGATGGTTGTCGACTCGCTGTCGGAGGATGCGGACGTTACGCCCGCCGAGGCTGCTGATTTTGCAACGAAGCAGGATCTTTATGAGTATGGAGTCGGAACCCGGTGGGGGATCTGGTCTGCCGGAGCAGCTGAGTACGGGCTCGAATGTGAGACGGTTTCCGCAGATTTCGACACGGTGCTCGACGAACTAAGTCAGAACGCCATGGTTGTGTGCAGCGTCGGCCCCGGAGTTTTTACCCCGGGAGGGCACTTCATCGTAATTGTCGGGCAGGAGGAAGGAAAACTTGAAATCAGAGACCCGAACAATTTTCAGAACAGCACGCGCCTGTGGGACTGGGATGAATTCTCCAGCCAGATTAAGCACTGCTGGTCCTTTAAGGGCAAAAGCAGTAAATGAATAGACAGCAGCAGGCCGGTAAGTGTCAAATAGCCAGCGTCCTGAAGAAGACGCTGGCTATTTGACGCTTACTGCTTATGCAAACGGCACGGATGTCACAGGACAGCCGTGCCGTCTTGAAATAATGTATTTTCTGTGAGGATGGCTGCAGGTTATCCCGCATGTTATTTTCTGCGATGGTGGCTGTAGGCTTCCTCGCAGTATTTGCAGCGGTATACTTCGTTTTCCTCATCCGCAAGATAGAAGATATGGTCGATTTCCTGCTCGATGGAAGTGATGCAGCGCGGGTTTTTGCAGTGGATTACATTGACCAGCTTCTTTGGAAGCTGCAGCTTCCGTTTCTCCTGAACCTTGCCGTCCTTAATCACATCGACGGTAATATTGTGATCAATGTAGCCGATCACATCGAGATTAAGTTCCTCTACCGGGCACTCAATTTTAATAATATCCTTTTTCCCCATCTTGTTGCTGCGTGCATTTTTGATAATAGCGACGGAGCATTCCATCCGGTCCAGATGCAGATAGTGATAAATGTCCATGGCACGTCCTGCCTGAATGTGATCGAGAACAACGCCTTCCTGTAAACCGCCTATATTCAGCATACCTTCACCTCCAGCAGTGTAAGAATGAGAGCCATACGGATATAAACGCCGTACTGTACCTGTCGGAAATAAGCGGCTCTCGGGTCGTCATCTACATCTACGGAAATTTCATTTACCCTGGGCAATGGATGAAGAACGTACATATCCGGTTTGGCCAGTTTCATTTTTTCTTCATTCAGTATGTAGAAATCCTTCATGCGGACATAATCTTCCTCGTTGAAGAATCGTTCCTTCTGCACACGGGTCATGTATAAAATGTCGAGCTGCGGGAGAGCATCCTCCAGACGGGTAACCTCGACATAATCCTGATGCTGCTTATCCAGAACATCCTCACGGACATAATCCGGAATACGCAGTTCATCCGGGGAAATCAGCACGAACCGGATGCCTGTGTAACGGCTGAGCGCTGCAATCAGAGAATGAACCGTGCGGCCGAATTTCAGGTCGCCGCAAAGTCCGATGGTCATATTGCTGAGACGCCCCTTCAGGGAGCGGATGGTGAACAGGTCCGTCAGAGTCTGGGTCGGATGCTGATGGCCGCCGTCACCGCAGTTGACAACCGGAATGCTGGAATGCATGGCGGCTACCATGGGAGCTCCTTCCTTCGGATGACGGATGCCTGCAATATCGGCAAAGCAGGAAATAACGCGGATCGTATCGGCAACACTTTCGCCCTTGGAAGCAGAGCTTGTCTGGGCCGAAGAAAAACCAAGTACAGAGCCCCCGAGATTCAGCATGGCAGTTTCAATACTGAGGCGGGTGCGGGTACTTGGTTCATAAAATAACGTAGCAAGTTTTTTACCATCACAGGTGTGTGAATACTTTTGCGGATTATTTTCAATGTCGACTGCCAGATCCATCAACTGTTCCAGCTCATCAACAGAGAAATCCAGCGGACTCATCAAATGTCTCATCAAATGTCCTCCATAGGCAAAAAAAATAAAACAGCAGGATGAATACACTACGCGGCAACCGGCCGCATTTCGTACATCTTATCGCAAAGCAGAAGTGAATGCAACAGGGAATCGAGCATTTTGAATCGAATACTTTGAATTTAACACAATTTGACATTTTACAATTCCTTTAACGTTGCGGTGCGGACAAACAGGGGGATGTGTGATAAAATCAATCTGATGATGCCAGCGCGGCGACAGCTGCGCATAAGCATAAATGGGTGACAAAAGCACTTTTGACACCCAGAGCATTGGATTGAGTATGGAAGTTAGGTTATTGGCATGGACAGTAATCAGGATAATAGAGAAAATCAGTTTAAGAGTAATAAAATAGATCAGCTTAATTTTGAAAGTGCGGATGGCAAAGATCTGAACGACCGTCTGGATGAGGTGGATCATCAGCTTCTGGAGCTTTTTGAGGAGCATATGGCGGTGACCGAAGCTATTTCCCGGCAAAGAATTGCCGGCGGGGGGAAACTTTTTGACAGCGGGGACGAGCATAAGCGGATTGAGAGACTGGCTGGCGAAACGAGGAATGATTTCAACCGCAAGGGAGCTCAGGAACTTTTTACACAGCTGTTTGCCATGTCCCGCAAGCAGCAGTATCATCTGCTGACGGAGTGCGGCGCTGCCGGGCGGCTTCCTTTTTTTATGGTGGATGAGCTTGACAAAAAAAGGGTGCGGGTTGTGTACCAGGGAGTGCCCGGGGCTTATTCTCATGCCGCTATGGCTGAGTACTTCGGGAAAGATGTGAACTGTTTTCACGTGGATACCTGGCGGGATGCTATGGAGGCAATCGCTGACGGAGAGGCAGATTATGCGGTTCTCCCGATTGAAAACTCTTCCGTGGGTATCGTGGCAGATAATTTTGATCTGCTGGTGGATTTTGAAAATTATATCGTGGCGGAGCAGGTGATTAAGGTAGAGCATGTGCTGATGGGGCTGAGCGATGCACAGATGGGCGATATCCGTACCGTTTATTCTCATCCTCAGGCACTTGCCCAGTGTGCGCCATTCCTGGATCAGCATCCGCAGTGGAAGCGCGAGCGCTGGAGCAATACGGCGGCGGCCGCACTGAAGGTTTCCCGGGATAAGGACAAATCACAGGCCGCCATCGGAAGCGAATTCGCCGCCCGGCTGTTCGGCCTGAAAGTGCTGGAGCGTCATATCTACGCGAACGAGGGAAATTCCACCCGTTTTCTGATTGTTACCAATCAGAAAATCTTCCGCAGGGATGCATCCAGGATCAGCATATGCTTTGAAGTACCGCATCGAAGCGGCACACTGTATAACATTCTGTCTCATTTTATCTACAATGATCTGAACATGACAAGAATCGAATCAAGACCGATCCGGGGCAAAAACTGGGAGTATCGTTTCTTCATTGATTTCGACGGCAACCTGAATTCCAGTGCCGTCAAAAATGCGCTGCGCGGGATCCGGTCGGAAGCTATTAATATGAAGATACTGGGAAATTACTGAACGTAAGGATATCATCGTTCGAAGACAAAAATCAGAAGCATGGCAGGATTGGAAATCATATTATGAGTATAGTGGATCAGTTGGTATTATATCGGAATAAGGACAGCCTTCTGGAAAGACTGATGAATCTGTGCGAAAAAGCGGCGGCGCAGGATGCGGCAGTGATGAAACCGGAGGCTTCGGAAGGTCCGGCACAGCCGGCAAAAGAGGATCAGGATATGGCCGGGGAGTACAGCGGATGTATCTCCGAACTGGTGGATCTTTCGGAGCGTTTCGGTTTTTCCGGAAATTTGTGGCACTGCTATCTGACGTATCTGCTGGTGTACGGGGAGAATGTTTACAGCCGTGCCTGTGAAATACGCGGGGCGGTCCCGGGCGGCATGAACGCGCTGGCGGAGGCTGATTTTACTATTTTCATGAAACTTTTCCGGGAGGACTTTCATGCTGTAGAAAAGCGGACCGGAGCTGGCTGGTATGCCATGATCAACGGATATGAAAATGAGGGCGGAAACCGGAAGGTGTTCAACCGGCGCATCCGCGACCGGATCTGCGAGCTGGCGGTAAAGCTGGCGGCAGCGGAGGATGTACGCTCATTTAAGGCTCTGATGGAGGAATTTTACCGGGAATTCGGTGTTGGAAAGTTCGGCCTTCACAAAGCTTTCCGTGTACGCCACACGCAGGAACGGGGAGTTGAAATCGTCCCGATCACCAACATTGCCCATGTGTATCTGGAGGATCTGGTAGGCTACGATATCCCGAAACAGAAGCTCATCGAGAACACAGAGGCTTTTGTGAGAGGAAGAAAGGCGAACAACTGTCTGCTGTTCGGCGATGCAGGAACCGGGAAATCTTCGTGCATCAAGGGAATTCTCAACCGCTATTACGGGGAAGGTCTCCGGATCATTGAGATTTACAAGCATCAGTTCAAGGATCTGAACGATGTGATTGCCCAGATAAAAAACAGAAATTATAAGTTTATTATCTATATGGACGATCTGAGCTTTGAAGAATTCGAGACGGATTACAAATATCTGAAGGCGGTTATCGAAGGCGGTCTGGAGAAAAAACCCGACAACATCCTGATTTACGCGACCAGCAACCGCCGGCATCTGATCCGGGAGAATTATTCAGACAAGGAAGAAACCCGGGAAGATATGCATACGTCCGACACGGTGCAGGAAAAGCTGTCGCTGGTATACCGTTTCGGAGTAACCATTTATTTCGGCTCGCCGAACAAGAAGGAATTTCAGAATATCGTCCGTGTGCTGGCTCAGAGAAACGGAGTTAACGTACCGGAGGATGAACTGATGCTGGAAGCCAATAAATGGGAACTTGGCCACGGCGGACTGTCCGGGCGGACGGCACAGCAGTTTATCGATCATCTGCTTGGAAAGGAGGCAGAAGAGGCATGAAAACTTTCGCGGCGATCGCCATCGGATCGGTGGAGACCGAGATGCGCATCTACGAACTGAGTCCGAAAAAAGGGATGAAGGAAATTGACCGCCTGGCGTCCCGGCTGAACCTGGGCGCGGATGCATACCGGGACAACAAGCTTGACGTTGATCAGGTAGAAGAGCTTTGCCGGATACTGAATGAATTCCGCGTGACCATGCTCGGATACAAGGTCGACGCTTATCAGTGTGTGGCTACGAGTGCGCTCCGCGAGCTTCGTTCCTCTATGATTACGAAGGATCATATTGAAAAACAGACAGGATTGAAAATCCAGATTATCAGTAACTCGGAACAGCGCTTTATGGATTACAAGTCGATCGCGTCCGAGTCGGAATCCTTCGGGAAGATTATCCAGAATGGAACGGCCATCGTTGATATCGGCGGCAACAGTATGCAGATTTCCGTGTTCGATAACGACAAGCTGGTAACGACAGCCAACATACCGATGGGCAAGATCAGCACGCGCGTAACCTATGGAGCGTACGCCAAAAACAGATTTCATTATGAACAGATGGTGCGTGAGCTGATGAACCACGAAATGGCCGGTTTCGGGAAGCTGTACCAGAAGGACCGCCTGATTAAAAATCTGATTGTCATGGATGCGGACCTGCTTGAGATTCTCCGTCATCTGCACGCCAGCGGCCTGACCGGCAAATTCCGCGAAAGCGAAAGTGTTTATCATGTCGATGCAGCCACGTTTTTTACAGTTTACGATGCGGTTATGAAGCTGACCCCGGACGAGATTTCGCGCCGGTATCAGGTTTCCGCCGATACGGGGATCCTGGTGATTCAGTCCATGATTTTCACACGGTGCCTGATCGAAAAGCTCGGCATTGAAATGCTGTGGCTGATCGATGTCAGCATCTGCGACGGTATGTGCTATGACTATGGCATCCGGGCAAAGCAGATAAAAAGCAAACACAATTTCGACGAAGACATCATTGCCGCTTCCCGCAATATCGCAAAGCGGTACAAGAGCAGCAGCTCTCACATCCATAACCTTGAGGAGCTGGCGCTGCCGATCTTTGACCGCATGAAGAAGATATCCGGACTGGGCTCCAGGGAGCGTCTGCTGCTGCAGATTGCCGTCATTCTTCATAACTGCGGCAAATATATCAGTCTGAATAATGTTTCGGACTGTGCGTACAACATTATTATGGCGACGGAGATTATCGGACTTTCTCACGCGGAGCGTCAGATTATCGCCAATGTCGTTCGTTTTAATACATCGGAGTTTGCGTACTACGACGCTCTTGCCTCCATCAGCGATGTGAGCCGCGATGAATATCTTGTAATCGCCAAGCTGACAGCCATTCTGCGTCTGGCCAATTCCCTGGACCGGAGCCATGAGCAGAAATTCCACGATGCTTCGGTTTCTCTGAAGGAAAACAAGCTGACGATTTCCATTGCGACGGCGGAGGACATAACGCTGGAAAAAATCGCAATGGCAGAACAGGCGGGATTTTTTGAGGAAGTATTTAATGTAACTCCGGTAATCTCACAGAAGAAAAAATACTGATGGAGCCGGAGAGCGGCAGGCGGAGAAACGGAGGGCGGATGCTTGAAAACCCGGGAGAAAAAAATGAGTACACCAGTAAAGGCAATGAAAACAGACAAAACAGTGAAGACGGCAAAGGAAGAAAGGACAGCCGTATTTCCGGAGCCGGAAAAGATTGATTTCCATGACCCGAAATATTATACGAACCGTGAACTTTCCTGGCTTGACTTTAACCAGAGAATCCTGGGGGAAGCCCGCGACCACGAAAATCCGCTGTTTGAGCGTATCAAATTTCTGAGTATTGTCTCTTCCAACATGGATGAATTCTTCAGCGTCCGTGTGGCATCGCTGAAGGATCAGGTGAACGCAAAATACACGAAGCCGGATCTGGCCGGCATGACACCGCAGATGCAGCTGGACGCAATTTCGAAGCAGGCTCACGAGCAGATCAGTGAACAGTACAGCACGTACAACCGCTCCATTATTCCCCAGCTGAAGATGAACGGGCTGGAGGTGATCAGCGGCCATGAGGATCTGAATGAGGAACAGATTAAATTCTGTGACCGCTATTTTGAAGAAGAGGTGTACCCGGTACTGACTCCGATGGCGATGGATCCGGCGCGTCCGTTTCCGCTGATTCGCAATAAGACGCTGAACATCGGCGCACTCATTTCCAAAAAGGGAGAAAAGGGCGGAAAGACCCAGTTTGCAACAGTGCAGGTTCCCTCCGTATTGTCCAGAATTATTGAACTTCCGCAGGATGAAAACAACGGCCGCTATGTTGTGCTGCTGGAGCAGCTGATTGAGTACAACATTGAGAAGCTGTTTACCGGCTACGAAGTGGTATGTGCGTTTCCATACCGGATCATCCGCAACGCTGATCTGACGATTGACGAGGATGACGCAAGTGATCTGCTGCGGGAGATTCAAAAGCAGCTGAAAAAGAGACAGTGGGGCGAAATTATCCGGCTGGAAATTGAGGAAGGAATGAACGAGAAGCTTCTTTCTATCCTGATCCGGGAGTTCAGAGTAACGGATGCGGAAATATACCGCATTCCGGGTCCGCTGGACCTGACCTTCCTTATGAAGATGTACGGCATGGATGGCTTCGATAAACTGAAGGATAAGCCGTGGACACCTCAGCCGGTGCCGGCGCTGATGGATGAGCCGGACATCTTTGCCGCCATCCGGAAAAAAGACATCTTTTTGCATCATCCGTATGAAACCTTCGATCCGGTGGTCAGCTTTGTCCGAAAGGCAGCGGCGGACCCTCAGGTACTGGCAATTAAACAGACACTATACCGTGTCAGCGGGCACAGCCCGATTGTTGCCGCGCTGGCGCAGGCGGCGGATAACGGCAAACAGGTGACGGTTCTGGTCGAGCTGAAGGCGCGCTTCGACGAGGAACACAACATTATCTGGGCGGAGATGCTGGAGAAGGCCGGGTGTCACGTTATTTATGGTCTGGTGGGGTTAAAGACTCACAGCAAGATTACGATGATTGTGCGCCGCGAGGAGGACGGTATCCGCCGGTATGTCCATCTTGGAACCGGAAACTACAATGACTCGACGGCAAAGCTGTACACCGACTGCGGTATTCTCACTTGCCGCGAGGCGTATGGAGAGGATGCAACGGCTGTATTTAACATGCTGTCCGGGTACAGCGAGCCGAAGCGCTGGAACCGCCTGATGGTAGCCCCGATCTGGCTGCGCGACCGTTTCACTTATCTGATTAATCGCGAGGCGGAGCACGCCAGAGCCGGAAAGCCGGCGCATATTATCGCCAAAATGAACTCGCTGTGTGATCCGGACATTATCGCCTCTTTGTATGCAGCAAGCGCGGCAGGGGTTAAAATCGAGCTGATTGTCCGGGGGATCTGCTGCCTGCGCGTTGATATCCCGGGCGTCAGTGAAAACATCACGGTGCGTTCTCTGGTAGGAACGTTTCTGGAGCACAGCCGTATCTTCTATTTTGAGAATGAAGGCCATCCGGAACTGTACATGGGCTCGGCGGACTGGATGCCGAGAAACCTGGACAAGCGGGTCGAAATCGTTTTTCCGGTGGAGGATCAGGATATTCAGAAGGAAATCATGCACATCCTCCAGATTCAGCTTTCCGACACGCTCAAGGCGAGAGTCATGACGAAGGATGGTTCCTATCGCCGTGTGGACCGCCGCGGCAAGGTGCTGCTCGGCGCCCAGAAGTATTTCTGCGAGGAAGCCGTGCGCGCGGCAGAGGCGAAAAAATCGGATCCTGTGAAGAGCCGTGTGTTCACACCCGCTCAGCCGCAGAGGGAAAACGGATCCGATCCGGGGACGGACTGACCGGGACAGACGGAGAAAAGGCGGTGCGGAACCGAAAAGAAACAGGCGTTTTCATAATCCGGGAAATAGCCTATAATAACAGAGGATGACATTAAATCCGAACACCCGGCTTTTACCGGGTGTTCGATTTTTCAGTGCGCCCGGCGGGCGCACGCTTCTAAATGGGAAGAGCAGAAATGCCATGGAGCCCGCAGGAGGCTCCTTTCAGAACAGGAGGCTGACAGGATGTACCGGGATCATACTCATGCTGTAAAAATCGGAGACCGTGTGATTGGTGCGGGCAATCCGGTTCTCATTCAATCCATGTGCAACACACACACGGAAGATATAAAGGCAACGGTGGATCAGATCAAACGTCTGGAGAAAGCGGGCTGCGAACTGATCCGCTGCACCGTTCCGACCCTGGAGGCAGCACAGGCGCTGCCGGAAATTAAAAAGCAGATAACCATCCCGCTGATCGCAGACATTCATTTTGACTACCGCCTGGCGATCGCGGCTGTGGAAAACGGAGCCGATAAAATCCGCATTAATCCAGGGAATATCGGTAGTCCTGATAAGGTGCGCGCGGTGGTTGACTGCTGCCGGGAAAGAAACATTCCAATCCGCGTCGGCGTCAATTCCGGATCCCTGGAAAAGGATCTTGTGGAAAAATATCACGGAGTGACGGCGGAAGGCCTTGTCGAATCGGCGCTGAAGAACTGTGCGGTTATCGAGGACATGGGATATGATAATCTTGTCATTTCCATCAAATCCTCCGATGTGCTTATGTGTGCGCGGGCCTACGAACTGACCGCTCAAAAGTGCAGTCATCCGCTTCACGTGGGAATAACCGAAGCCGGCGGACTGATCCGGGGAAATATCAAGTCAGCCATCGGACTGGCCCTGATCCTGAGCAAAGGGATCGGAGATACGGTCCGCGTATCGCTGACGGCGGACCCGGTGGAAGAGGTTACATCGGCGAAGCTTATTCTGAAAGAGCTGGGACTTCGCAGGGGCGGTGTAGAGGTGGTTTCCTGCCCGACCTGCGGTCGAACCGATATCGATCTGATTGCGCTGGCCGATAAGGTGGAGGAAATGACGATGGACCTGCCGCTGGATATCAAGGTGTCTGTCATGGGCTGTGTCGTAAACGGACCGGGCGAGGCCAGAGAGGCAGACATTGGAATCTGCGGCGGCAGGGGCAAAGGGCTGCTGATCAAACACGGGGAAGTGATAAAAACCCTTCCGGAGGATCAGCTGCTGGATGCGCTGAGAGAGGAGCTTGAACACTGGGATGCGTAAACCATTCAGGGAGGTATTTCCCGCGCTTTCATTAAGCGTGGACGCGCAGGACAGTCTGTCCCATGCTTCGGTGACCAGGCTGACACTGAATAAAGGACGGGATCTGCTGCATGTTTATCTGGAAAGTGACCGTCTGATCGAAAAAAAGATCATTCTGGAAGCGGAACGGGCGATTGAGCGGGGCATGTTTTCCGGCCTGAATGTGAAGGTAAAAATCATTGAGCGCTTTTTCCTGTCGGAACAGTATACGGCTCAGAATCTTCTCCCGATGTACGAGGAAAGCATTCTGCTGGAGCTTAAGAACTACAGCGAATTTCTGTACGATACCTACAGGCATTCCGGGCGGGAATTCACCGCTTCGGACAGCATGACGCTGCGTCTGCCCGACACATGCGTAGCCCGGGCCCGCAGAAGAGAGCTGGAGCATATCCTGGAAAAAATTTTTACGGAGCGCTGCGGACAGAATTTCCACCTGACAACGGAATTTATTCAGGAGGAGGGGGAGAGCCGGAACCGGCAGCTGGAGGAAAAACGGCTGGAGATGGAGGTGGCTCAGATCAGCCGCCGTGTATATCCGGCCAAAGCTGCGGAAGCTTCTTTAGATGACGATGAGTTCCTTGCGGTCGCCTCCGGGGGTAGTCCTTCCGGCAGTGCTTCGGGAACATCCGCCGGAAGGAGCGGTTTTCGGAGCGCGGGGAAAGGCAGTGCCGCCTCCCCGTCAGGAAACAGTCAGAAAGGCCGGGCCGGAGAATCCTATGCGGAAGGGGAAAAAGCTCCGGCGGAAAATGGTGCCGGCAATACAGAGGCCGGAATATCCTCCAAAGGAACCGCCTGGCGTCGCTCCGGGGCAAAAAGAAGCCAGGGAGCCCGGCCGGCCGAGAGTGTGCTTACCCATTCGGATGATCCGGATGTTATTTACGGGCGCGATGTCCAGGACGATGCGATTGAGCTTAAGAATGTCATTGGAGAGATGGGCGAAATCACAGTCCGGGGGCAGGTGCGGCGGCTTGAATTCAGGGAAATCAGGAATGAGCGTACCATTGTCATGATGGACGTGACGGACTTTACGGACACAATCACGATCAAGCTGTTTTTCCACAATGAGCAGGCAGCGCAGTTTAAGGAAAAGCTGTCGCAGGGCGATTTTGTGAAGATCAAGGGCGTGACGACCATTGATCGTTTTGATTCGCAGCTGACCATCGGGTCCGTGCGCGGTATCCGTAAAATTTCTGATTTTCGCATACCGCGCATGGATACCTGGCCGGAGAAGAGAGTGGAGCTTCACTGCCATACCAAGATGAGCAACATGGACGGGGTCAGCGATGTGAAGGACATTGTCCAACAGGCCATGCGCTGGGGCCACGAGGCCATTGCCATCACCGACCACGGCAGTGTGCAGGCATTTCCGGACGCCAACCATACGGTGCCGAAGGATTCCCCTTTCAAGGTTATCTATGGCTGTGAGGGATATCTGGTGGATGATGTCACGGCGCTTGCCGTGAATTCAAAGGGCCAGAGTCTGAACGGACGGTTTGTGGTGTTCGATCTGGAGACGACCGGGTTTTCACCGGTAAAGAACCGGATTATTGAAATCGGTGCGGTGCTTGTAGAAAATGGAGAGGTAACCAGGCGCTTCAGCACGTTTGTCAATCCGAAGGTTCCTATTCCATACCGCATTGAGCAGCTGACCAGCATCAACGACAGCATGGTCATGGATGCTCCGCCGATCGGGGAGGTCCTGCCGAAGTTCCTCAAGTTCTGCGAGGGAGCCGTGCTGGTAGCCCACAATGCCTCGTTTGATGTTTCCTTTATCATTGAAAATTGCGAACGGCTGGGGATAGAACATGATTTTACCGCCGTGGACACGGTGGGTCTGGCGCGGGTTCTGCTGCCGAAGCTGAACCGTTTCAAGCTGGATACCGTGGCGAAGGCACTGGGCGTTTCTCTGGGACATCATCACCGGGCTGTCGATGACGCCGAGTGCACGGCGCATATTTTTGAACGTTTTGTCAGCATGCTCCGGGAACGGGACATCTTTGATCTTGACGCAATGAATGAACTTGGCCGTTCATCGGAAGAGCAGATTCGCAAGCTGCCGACCTACCATGTAATACTGCTGGCCAAGAATGATGAAGGACGGCTGAATCTGTACCGGCTTGTGTCCGAGTCACACGTGAAATATTTTAACCGGAGGCCGCGCATTCCCAAGAGTCTTTTGAGCAAACACAGAAATGGCATTCTGATTGGCAGTGCCTGTGAGGCGGGGGAGGTTTACCAGGCCATCGAGCGCGGACTTTCCGATCAGGCCCTGATGGAGGTTGCTTCTTTTTACGATTATCTGGAAATTCAGCCGGTGGGCAACAACCTGTTCCTCACGAAGGATGACCGTGAAGAACCGCTCACCATCGAGGATCTGAGGGACAACAACCGGCGGATTGTCAGGCTCGGCGAGCAGCTGGGCAAGCTGGTCGCCGCTACCTGTGATGTTCATTTTCTGAACCCGGAAGATGAGGTGTACCGGAGAATTATCCAGGCAGGCGAAAAATTTTCCGATGCGGATGAACAGCCGCCGCTTTTCCTGCATACTACCCGGGAAATGCTGGAGGAATTCAGCTATCTGGGGGAAGATAAAGCGCATGAGGTTGTCATTTCCAACACCCGGAAAATTGCCGATATGTGCGAACGGATTGAACCGGTACGGCCGGACAAGTGTCCGCCGGTCATCGAAAATTCCGACGGGCTGCTGACGAAAATCTGTTATGACAAGGCACATGAGATGTATGGGGATCCGCTTCCCGCTGTCGTGGAGGAAAGGCTGAAACGTGAGCTGACCTCCATTATTTCGAACGGTTATGCGGTTATGTATATTATCGCACAGAAGCTGGTGTGGAAGAGCCGTGCGGACGGCTATCTGGTTGGATCCCGCGGCTCCGTCGGTTCGTCCTTTGTTGCCACCATGTCCGGAATAACGGAGGTTAATCCGCTGCATCCGCATTACCGCTGCCCGAAGTGTCACTTTGTGGACTTTGATTCTCCGGAAGTCAGGAAGTTTGACGGTATGGCCGGGTGCGATATGCCGGACCGGAACTGCCCGAACTGCGGAACGCCGCTTCTCAAGGACGGTTTCGATATCCCGTTTGAAACCTTCCTCGGGTTCAAGGGCAACAAAGAGCCGGATATCGATTTGAATTTTTCAGGTGAGTATCAGTCGAAGGCGCATCACTACACGGCGGTTATCTTCGGGGATGGACAGACGTTCCGGGCCGGGACCACCGGCACCCTGGCGGACAAGACCGCCTTCGGTTTTGTGAAGAACTATTATGAGGAGAAGGGGGATCACAAGCGAATATGCGAGATCAACCGGATTGTCGAGGGATGTACGGGTGTCCTGCGCACCACCGGACAGCATCCGGGCGGAATTATCGTTATGCCGTATGGGGAGGAAATAAACTCCTTCACACCCGTACAGCATCCGGCGGACGATATGACATCCACAACGATCACCACGCATTTTGATTATCATTCCATTGACCATAACCTGCTGAAGCTGGATATTCTCGGGCATGATGATCCGACCATGATTCATATGCTGGAGGATCTGACCGGGCTGAAGGCGACGGATGTCCCGCTCGATGACCGGAAGGTGATGAGTCTGTTCCAGAATACATCTGCGCTTGGCATCACGCCGGAACAGATCGGCGGGACCCAGCTGGGATGTCTGGGCGTTCCGGAGTTCGGTACGGAATTCGCCATGCAGATGCTGATGGATACGAAACCGCAGTATTTGTCCGATCTGGTCCGCATTGCCGGACTGGCGCACGGTACGGATGTATGGCTGGGCAACGCGCAGACGCTGATTCAGGAGGGCAGGTGTACGATTTCCACAGCAATCTGCTGCCGCGATGATATCATGGTTTACCTCATTTCCAAAGGGCTTGATAAGGAACAGTCTTTTATGATCATGGAGCATGTCCGCAAGGGCAAAGGTCTGAAGATGGAGGAGGAGAAGGAAATGACCGATCACGGTGTGCCGGACTGGTACATCTGGTCGTGCAAGAAGATAAAGTACATGTTCCCGAAGGCACATGCGGCCGCCTACGTTATGATGGCCTGGAGGATTGCCTGGTTTAAGATTTATCAGCCCCTGGCCTTCTATGCGGCGTTCTTCAGCATCCGCTCTCCGGGATTTGATTATGAAATGATGTGTCTGGGTGAAGAAAAGCTGCAGCGGCATATCGATGATTACGAAAAGCGCAAGGCAGCAGAAGGCAAGGAAGGTCTTCAGAAAAAGGAACTGGATGAACTGAGAGCCATGTACGTGGTCCGCGAAATGTACGAGCGGGGCTGTGAATTCTGCCCGATCGATATTTTCAAGGCACGGGCGGCCAAATGCCAGATTGTGGACGGTAAGATCATGCCGGCATTATCCATGATCGGAGGCATGGGCGACCAGGCGGCGGCTTCCATTGTGGAAGCCTGCAAGGACGGACCGTTCCTGTCCCGGGACGATTTCCGCGAGCGGACAAAGGTCAGCAAAACCATTGCCGACAAGCTCGTTGAACTGAACATCCTGAAAGACCTTCCGGAAAGCAATCAGCTGAGTATCTTCGACTTCACCGGAGGCGGAGAATGAGTGGAGCCGGAGGACTGCGGCAGTATCAGCATACAGGAGAGTTCATGAATGAGCATACAGACAGTACAGATTTCACTGATCGGTTTCATGGGAGCAGGGAAGACAAGCGTCGGCAGGGTTCTTGCCGGGAAAACCGGGCGGCAGTTTACGGACACGGATGAGAGAATCACCGCCGGAGCGGGCATTTCCATTAACGAGATATTCGCCCGATATGGAGAACCTTATTTTCGTGACCTTGAAACGGAACAGCTGAAAAAACTTCGGAAAGAAACCGAACCGCTGGTCATTTCCGCCGGCGGCGGACTGCCGCTTCGCGAAGAAAACAGGAAACTTCTGAGACAGATGGGACCGGTGGTTTTCCTTGAGGCATCGGAGGAGGAGCTTTGCCGGCGCCTTCGGGGAAGCAGCAGCCGTCCCATGCTGCAGGGCGGATCCCTGGAAGAAAGGATCCGCACGCTTATGGAACAGCGGCAGGAAAAATATGAAGATGCAGCGACCGTGCGGATTTGCACGGATGGCTTGTCCGTGACGGAAGTGGCAGACGAAATAATCCGGATCACCCGG
>Ga0256404_1005427_pt1 | contig 22553 bp, 18 predicted proteins | sample RumenRJG_01DNA_FD_185990 | JGI IMG/M metagenome (GOLD analysis project Ga0256404, IMG submission 185990) | Bovine rumen microbial communities from Lethbridge, Alberta, Canada - RJG_01 | ecosystem: Host-associated > Mammals > Digestive system > Stomach > Rumen | place: Canada: Alberta | collected...
TCGTCCTTGTATGCTGACATGATGAACCTACTCCTTCCTGTGGTATAAAAGAGTGATTCGGTAAATATGTTCGCCGAATCGGCTTAAAATCGGCCGAAAAATAAAGCAATTTGAAACCTCAGTTTTTTGCGAAATTTGAGGTTTGTACGAATTTGTACGAAATGGACGCCTCAATTTCTTCAAAATTTGCGGTGTCATCCATAGAAATGGCGGAAATGTACGAAAAATAAAAATGCCTCTAGGCTCGGCGCTACCCATACATGCGGGCTGGCTTACTGCTAGAGGCGTTATAAATATTCCATGATTTCTTGATTTCGGAATGCGACGGAGCACAATGGAACGGCCGAATTTATCACAGCCCGAACGACTGGGTGAACGGATCCGCGGACGTGGTGCAAGGACTGAGGAATCGCTTCACGAACGAGAAAATGGATGCGCTGGGGATGCTGTAAGATGAATAATAGTCTGAATTGGATTCTTATGTTTGAAGCCTTTGAGAAGTTCCGTCGGGCGGCTGAGACGGCAGGGCTTCAAGACGACCGGATAGAGGGAATTGAGGAGCATATTATGAGCGTGAACCCGATTCCACAGCCGGAACCAATGCAAGTATAGGAGGGGGGAGCCTTGAATGAGGAAAAGAAAAATCTTATCCGTGCTGGCCTTGCTGTTCTTTGCCTGGGCCTTCTTGTCGCCGGTTTATGGTACCTGTTCGCCGTACCAGACGGAAACACAGAACACCGTGACCGTATCGAAAGCGGATTTGATGAAACTGAGCGAGAACAACAAGAAACAGCGCGAAGCGTTGATGCAATCGCAGACGGCCTTAGAGAAAGCCAAAACACAGTTGACCGAATCGAGGCAGGCATTACAGATAGCCAGCGCACAGCTGAGAATGTCGCAGGAGAGCTTGACAGCATCGAAACAGGAAACCGCGGAGCTGTTGATGCGATTGAAGCAGCAGCAAGAGGAAACGAAGCAGCTGAAAGAGCAGTTGACGACGCTTCAAACACGGTCCGAGAGTGCCAGCAGCTTAATCGCGAAAGCGAATCTATCATTGCAAAATACACGGGCGGAGTTCCTGAAAAATGAAAAAGAGCACGAACGCACCGAAAAGAAATTAAAGAACCGAATTACGGCATGGCAGATTGTCGCCGTGTTCCTGGGAGGCGCGGCAGCGTTCAAATGAACGATAAAATGGCATAAAAATAGCCCCGGCGTGTTCGACACCGGGGCGAGACGTAGCAGGGAAACCGCACGGAGCTGGGCCCTGCTATTTGTCGTGGCATCATTATAACATGAACAGGGAGAAAATGGTAAGATGATAGAGCAATATATGAACCGTATCATCGAGGGCGATTGCCTGGATGTAATGGGAAAGCTGCCGGATAATTCCGTTGACGCTGTTATCACGGACCCGCCGTATTGTTCGGGTGGGCGTTCCATCAACTCAAAGCAACAGATAACATCCAGAAAGTACGAGAACGACCCAAGCGGGCGGCCCGATTTCGTCGGCGACGGCAAGGACGGCCATAGCTGGGCACGGTGGTGCGCGATGTGGATCGCGGAGAGCTGCCGGATCCTGAAGCCGTCTGGGTATTTTCTCATGTTTTCTGATTGGAGGCAGCTGCCGACGGCGGCCGATGCGATCCAGATCGGCGGAATCATGTGGCGTGGCATCATTCCATGGAACAAAGGGAACGGGGCAAGGGCACCGCATAAAGGGTATTTTCGGCATCAATGCGAATATATTGTATGGGGAACGAAAGGCCAATGTGTCGGGCAACCGTCTGGCCCGTGGCCGGGATGCTACGAACACCACGTGTTGCAATCTGACAAGTACCATATAGCAGGAAAGCCGACGGCTTTAATGGAGGACCTGCTTGCCGTCGTGCCTGATGGAGGCATTGTGGTGGACCCGTTCGCTGGCAGCGGTACGACTTGCGTGGCAGCAAAGCATAAAGGCAGGAACTTTATCGGTATCGAAAAAATGCCAGAGTATTGCAAGATAGCCGAGGACCGTTTGGCCCGTGAGTGACCGCACATAGAGGACATGATGGACGGCGAAGTTTGTCGCCTTTTTGCCGCCTAAAAAACAAAACGCAGGAGAGCAAAAGAAGAAAAACAGAATTGAATAAAAATATATATAAACGTGGAGAACAGGCTAAATATCAAGGATTTTAAATAGAAAGGGGAAATATGTAAACAAACTTGATTGTTTCGAGATTTTATGATAGACTAAACGAAAGTAGTCGGGAGACCGGCAACGGACAATGAAATATGCCTTTTAATGAGTCCTGCGAGGCTCTAAAGGAAAGTAAATAGTGACGCAATAAGTTTACGTAAAGCCAAAGAGCTTTCTTATGCCTTCGCATGAGAGAGCTCCTTTTTTTGTGAGCTGATATCCTTGAATTAATATGCATATTCATTGTATAATTATGTGCAATAGCGATAAGGAGTGAGCGGTTTGGAAGAAAAGAGAATATCCATGCGGGGCAAGAATGTGCTCGGCCTGGCGGACTTCTCCGCGGAGGAGATCCGGCTCGTGCTGGATACAGCCAGGGAGATGAAGAACATCATTCATCGCGACATCAAGAAGGTGCCGACGCTGCGGGGCAAATCCATCGTCACGCTGTTCTATGAGCCGAGTACGCGCACGCGCACGTCGTTCGAGCTCGCGGGCAAGTACCTTGGAGCGGATGTCGTGAACATCACGGCGGGCTCCTCGAGCATCGTGAAGGGCGAGAGCTTGCGCGATACCCTATACACCATAGAGGCGATGGGCGTGGATGCCATCGTCATGCGCCACAAGGCGGAGGGCGCAGCTGAGTATGCGTCCCGCGTGGTGAGTCCCGTCATCCTGAACGCGGGCGATGGTGCACACGCGCATCCTTCGCAGGCGCTGTTGAACCTCTTCACGATCGAGGAGCACAAAGGCCGCCTGGAGGGCCTGAAAGTCGCAATTCTCGGCGATGTGCTCCATAGTCGTGTGGCCCGCTCCGATATTCAGGGCATGCGCAAGATGGGCCTCGAGGTGCATATCGCGGGACCGAAGACGCTGTTGCCGCGTTACCTCTATCAGGAGCCGGGCGTCATCGTGCACGAGCGCATCGAGGACGCCATCAAGGATGCGGACGTCATCGAGGTGCTGCGCATCCAGCTGGAGCGCATGAAGGGCGGCTTATTCCCGACGACGCGGGAGTACGCCCGTATCTTCGGCCTGAACGATGCGCGCCTCGCCATGGCGAAGGACGACGTGCTGGTGCTGCATCCGGGCCCGATGAATAAGGGCTGGGAGATTTCGCCTTTTGTGGCTTACGGGGATAACTCGGCCATTCAGGAGGAAGTCCAGAATGGCGTTGCGATTCGCATGGCACTCTACACGCTGGTACTGACGGGAGGCAAGCAGGCATGAAATATATCATCAAGGGCGGTCGCGTCATCAACCCGGCCCGGAAGTTCGATGCAGTGGCAGATGTGCTCGTAGAGGATGGCAAGATCAAGGCCGTGGGCGAAAACCTCGCAGCCGATGGCGCAGAAGTCTACGATGCCACGGGCAAGGTGGTCGTACCGGGTCTTGTCGACCTGCACGTGCATTTCCGCGAGCCGGGGCAGGAGGCCAAGGAGGATTTCGAGTCCGGTAGCAAAGCGGCGGCCGCAGGCGGTTTCACGACGGTCTGCACGATGCCGAATACGAAGCCGGTCGTCGACAATGCGGCGCTCGTGCGCAGCCTCGAGAAGCGCGCCGAGGATGTGGCAAAGGTGCATGTGAAAATCATCGGAGCCGTGACGAAGGGTCAGCAGGGCAAGGAACTTGCGGAGCTCGGCGATATGATTCAGGCCGGTGCCGTGGCCTTCTCCGATGACGGTCATTTCGACCCGACGGCGAAGGTCATGCTTAACGCTTACGATTATCTGCATACCTTCGATAAGGTCATCGTGAACCACGACGAAGAGACCTCTCTGGTGGAGGACGGCGTGATGAACGAGGGACATCGCAGCGCGATGCTGGGGCTCAAAGGCCGCCCAACCGTGGCTGAGGACATCGCGGTAGCCCGCGACGTGCTGCTGGCCGAGTATGCGGGTTCGCGCGTGCACGTCGCCCATATCAGTTCGGCTCGTGCCGTGGATATCGTGCGCCAGGCGAAGCAGCGCGGCGTGCGCGTGACAGCGGAGGTGACGCCGCAGCACCTCACGATGACGGACGAGTGCGTGAACCTCTTTGATACCTCGACGAAAATCAACCCGCCGCTGCGCACGCAGAAGGATTGCGATGCACTGCTGGCGGGCCTGAAGGATGGCACGATCGACGCCATCGTCACGGATCATTCCCCCCATGCACAGGAAGAGAAAGACCGCGAATACATCTATGCGCCGAGCGGTTTCCCCGGCCTCGAGACGTCGCTGGGTATCATGCTAACGGACCTCTACCATACGGGCGCGCTCGACCTGCCGCTCATCATCTCGAAGATGACATATGAGCCGGCTCAGGTCTTCGGCATGGCGGCGGGTACACTCAACGAGGGCGCGGCGGCCGACATCACGGTCATCGATCCGGAGCTTAAGTGGACGGTTGACGCGAAGAAGTTCTATACGCGCGGCAGTCATTCGCCGTTCGTCGGACGCCAGCTGCAGGGCAAGGCCGTGCTGACGCTGGTCGATGGCGAGGTCGTCATGCGCGACGGCAAAGTGCTGTAAGCGAAGGATACCTTTAGTTACGGATAGCGGGTCCTGGGGCGGTAGCCCCGGGCCGTTTTGTGAGGTGTTTTCATTGAAAGGTAAATTAATCCTGGAGGACGGCAGTGTATTCCACGGCGATCTGCTGAACAATCTCAGCGCCACGGGCGAAGTCGTGTTCAATACGGGCATGGTGGGCTATCAGGAGTCGCTGACGGATCCGTCCTACTGCAGCCAGATCCTGACGCTGACGTACCCTCTCGTGGGTAACTACGGCATCGCGGACCTCTTCATGCAGTCGCGCAAATCCTTTGTCAACGGCTTCGTCATCGGTGAGCTCTGCCGCGAGGGCAGCAACTGGCACCGTGAGGAAGACCTCGATGCCTTCCTCACGCAGCAGGGGGTACCCTGCCTCTATAACGTGGATACGCGCGCGGTCACGCGCCGCATCCGCAACGCGGGCACGATGAAGGGCGTCATCGTAAGCGAGGATACGACGGAGGCCGAGATCAGGAATCTGTTGGCCACGCCGATTAAGAAAGAGGTCGTAGCCGAGGTCACGACGCCGAAGGTCTATACGATTGAGACGGAGAAGGCAAATGCGCCGCATGTCGTCTGCATGGACTTCGGCGTGAAGCAGAACATACTCAACTCCCTGCATGCCAAGGGCTGCAAGCTCACAGTCGTGCCGGCCAACACGAAGGCGGAGGACATCCTCGCGATGAATCCGGACGGCATCTTCCTCTCGAACGGTCCGGGCGACCCCGAGGACGTCATGGGGGCGGTCGAGGAAATCAGGAAACTTCTCGGCAAGAAGCCGATTTTCGGTATCTGCCTCGGCCATCAGCTGCTGGCCCTTGCGCTGGGTGCGGAGACCTACAAGCTGAAATTCGGCCACCGCGGCACGAATCAGCCAGTCAAGGACCTGCGCACGGGTAAAGTCACGATTTCCTCTCAGAATCACGGCTTCGCCGTCGATGCGGCTTCACTGGAAGGCCTGCCGCTCGAGGTTACGCACATCAATGTCAACGATGGCACGGTGGAGGGCATGCGCCATACGGAGCTGCCGATTTTCTCCGTGCAGTATCATCCTGAGGCAGCCCCAGGACCAGACGACAACATGTATCTGTTCGACGAGTTCTGGGCTATGCTGCAGAAAGGGGAATAAGCCGTGCCAAAGAAGGAAAATCTCAAAAAAGTCATGGTCATTGGCTCCGGCCCGATCATTATTGGCCAGGCCGCGGAGTTCGACTACGCGGGCACGCAGGCCTGCCGCGCCCTGAAAGAGGAAGGTCTCGAGGTCGTGCTCGTGAACTCGAACCCGGCCACGATCATGACGGATACGCATATCGCGGATCGCGTCTACATCGAGCCGCTGAAGGTCGAGTTCGTGACGGAAATTATCGCAAAGGAGCGCCCGGACGGCCTGCTTGCGACGCTGGGCGGCCAGGCTGGACTGAACCTCGCCGTACAGCTCGCGGAGCAAGGCGTGCTGGAGAAATACCACGTCGAGCTGCTCGGTACGCCGCTCAAGGCCATTGAACGCGCCGAGGATCGCGAGATGTTTAAGGAAACGATGCAGAAGCTCGGCGAGCCAATCCCGGAGAGCACCATCGTCGAGAGCGTGCCCGATGCCGTGGACTTCGCCAACAGCATCGGCTATCCGGTCATCGTGCGCCCGGCCTATACCATGGGCGGCACGGGCGGCGGCATCGCTGAGAATGAGGAAGAGCTCGTCGATATCGTCATCAAGGGACTCAACTACTCCATGATCGGCCAGGTGCTCATCGAGCGCAGCGTGGCCGGCTGGAAGGAAATCGAGTACGAGGTCATGCGTGACGGTAACGACAACTGCATCACCGTATGTAACATGGAGAACATCGACCCGGTCGGCGTGCATACGGGTGATTCCGTCGTCGTGGCACCGAGCCAGACGCTGACGGATCATGAGTTCCAGATGCTGCGTTCGGCTTCGCTGCGCATCATCCGCGAGCTCGGCATCGAGGGCGGCTGCAACGCGCAGTACGCACTTGACCCGAACAGCAACCAGTATTATGTCATTGAGGTCAATCCGCGCGTGAGCCGTTCCTCCGCGCTGGCCTCCAAGGCTACAGGCTATCCGATTGCGAAGGTTTCCGCGAAAATCGCCATCGGCTATACGCTCGATGAAATCACGAATGCGGTTACGCAGAAGACGAAGGCGTGCTTCGAGCCGGCGCTTGACTACTGCGTCGTGAAGTTCCCACGCTGGCCGTTCGACAAGTTCGTCTACGCGGACCGCACGCTGGGTACGCAGATGAAGGCGACGGGCGAGGTCATGAGCATCGACCGCAACTTCGAGGGTGCACTTTTAAAGGCCGTGCGCTCGCTGGAGATTGGCGTGCATCGCCTGCACATGGAGAAGATGGACAGCTGGGACGATGCGAAAGTCAAGCGCAATCTCAGCCGCATCAACGATGAGCGTCTCTTTGTGATCGCGGAGGCCCTGCGCAGAGGTTGTGCGACCATCGAGGAAATCCACGACATCACGAAGATCGACCTCTGGTTCCTGCGTAAGATCAAGAATATAACGGATGTGGAGCAGCGCATCGCTCAGGAGCCGCTGACGCCGAGCCTGCTGCTCAAGGCCAAGGACGTGGGTCTCGCCGATGTCTCCATCGCGGAGATCGCGGGCAAGACGGCGGACGAAATCCGCACCATGCGTAAGACGGACGGCATCCTGCCAAAATACAAGATGGTTGATACCTGTGCGGCCGAGTTTGAAGCGGCGACGCCGTACTACTACTCAACGTTCCATGCGCAGGAGGATGAGGTCGAGATCTCGCATAAGCGCAAGGTCATCGTACTGGGCTCCGGTCCAATCCGCATCGGCCAGGGTGTGGAGTTTGACTACTGCTCCGTGCATTCGGTATGGGCCCTGCGGGAAATGGGCATCGAGGCCATCATCATCAACAACAACCCGGAGACGGTTTCGACCGACTTCGATGTTTCCGACCGCCTCTACTTCGAGCCGCTGACGCCGGAAGATGTACTGAACATCATCGACAAGGAGCAGCCCGAGGGCGTTATCGTGCAGTTCGGCGGCCAGACGGCCATCAACCTCGCGTCGACGCTGCAGAAGGCCGGCGTCAAGGTCTTCGGTACATCTGTCAATGATATCGATCGCGCCGAGGATCGTGAGCGCTTCGACGAGGTGCTGAACCAGACGCATATCCCGCGTCCGGAGTCCTGCAGCGTCACGAACCTGCAGGAGGCCATCGACGGTGCTGAGCGTATCGGCTACCCGGTCATGGTGCGCCCATCCTACGTGCTGGGCGGCCGCGCAATGGAGATCGTCTACAACGTCGAGGAGCTCAAGGATTACATGAGTCGCGCTGTCAAGGTCACGCCGGATCATCCGGTACTCGTCGATCGCTACATGGAGGGCACGGAGGTGGAGGTCGACGGTATTTCCGATGGCCTCGATGTCGTGATTCCGGGCATCATGGAGCATGTCGAGCGCGCGGGCGTGCACTCGGGCGATTCCATTGCGGTCTATCCGCCTCAGACGCTGTCCTCGAAAGTGATCTACACGATTATCGACTACACGAAGCGCCTCGCCACGTCCCTGCACGTCAAGGGCCTGCTGAATATCCAGTTCGTCGTGAAGAACGATGAGGTCTACATCATCGAAGTCAACCCGCGCTCTTCGCGTACGGTACCGTTCATGTCGAAGGTCACGGATGTGAAGATGGTCAACCTCGCGACGCGCATCGCCATGGGCCACACGCTGAAAGAGCTTGGCTACAAGTCCGGTCTCGTGCCGCCGAAGCCCTACGTCGCGGTCAAGGCACCGGTGTTCTCCTTCGCGAAGATGACCGATGTCGATATCGCGCTCGGCCCGGAGATGAAGTCCACGGGCGAGGTTATGGGCATCGATTACCACTATGCGCGGGCGCTCTACAAGGCCATCATCGGTTCGGGCATCCATGTGCCGACCCACGGCCGCGTGCTCTTCACCGTGGCCGACAAGGATAAGGACGAAATGAAGCAGCTGGCGAAGGCCTTCTATGACCTCGACTTCCAGCTCTGCGCCACGGAAGGTACGGCCAAGGCCATCCAGTCCATGGGGGTCGATGTCGAAATCGTAGGCAAGGTGCATGAGCGCAGCACGGATATCATCGAGCAGATCAAGGGCGGCAAGATCAATCTTGTCATCAACACGCTGACCCAGGGACAGCACGCCATGCGCGATGGTTTCCATATCCGTCGCGCAACAGTGGAGCACGGCGTGGCCTGCCTGACGTCCCTCGATACGGCATGGGAGGTGTTGCGCGTGCTGAGCTTCATGCGTGATCGCCGGCTCGTCTACAGCCTCGCGCTGCAGGACTACGTAGGTGGTGGTGATGACCTTGCCTAACCTGACACAAAAGGTAAGTATCGCGGCTGAAATCACGACGCAGGCGGAACTCGCGGAAAAGGTCTATTCGCTGAGCGTCCGCGCGCCGGAGATTGCGGCGACGGCGCAGCCCGGCCAGTTCGTGCAGCTGCGCATCCTGGAGCCCTCCTTTACGCTGCGGCGCCCCGTGGGTGTGGCAGCCGTGGATAAGCAGCGCGGTGAGGTCACATTCATCTACCGCGCCATCGGTCGCGGTACGGCGGCGCTCGCGGCGCTGATGCCCGGCGAGTCCGTCGGCGTACTCGGCCCCCTGGGCCATGGCTTCGGCATGGGCTATTCGCATCCACTGCTCGTGGGCGGTGGCATGGGCCTTTCGCCGCTTCTCTATGTGGCCGCCGCTTATGCGGGCAAGGCTGACGTGCTCATGGGCGGCAAGACGGCGGACGAGCTCTTTTGGACGGAGCTCTTTGCGCCGCTGGGCGGTCGGACGTTTATTACGACGGATGACGGCAGCCTCGGCACGAAGGGCTTTACGACGACGTTGCTGCCTGATTTGCTGGAGGCAAAGGATGCCAGCTATGATGCCGTGCTCGTCTGCGGGCCGGAAATCATGATGCGCGGCGTAGCGAAAATCGCGGCGGCGCATGGTCTGCCCTGCGAGGTCTCGCTGGAGAAACGCATGGGCTGCGGCCTCGGTGCCTGCCTCTCGTGCTCCATCGATACGGCGCACGGGCGGCGCAAGGTCTGCAAGGATGGCCCGGTATTCCCGGCCGAGGAGGTGTTCCTATGAGCGATGAACGCTTGCATATGGAGCTTTGTGGCATCAGGATGCAGACGCCCGTGCTCACGGCTTCGGGCACCTTCGGCTTCGGCGAGGAGTTTGCGGATTTTGTCGACCTCTCGCGCCTCGGCGGCGTCATGGTCAAGGGCACGACGCGCAAGCCGCGTCGCGGCAACGATGGCGTGCGCATTACGGAGACACCGATGGGCATGCTGAATTGCATTGGCCTCGAGAATCCTGGCGTGGAGGTGTTTCTGAATGAAACGCTGCCGCGCATCAAAAAGTACCAGATGAATGTCATCGTGAATATCTCCGGTGCGACGGTGGAGGAGTACGGCGAGCTTGCGGGCATGCTCGATGTGGACGGCGTGGCCGCCATCGAGCTCAATGTCTCCTGCCCGAACGTCAGGGAAGGTGGCATCGTCTTCGGCACAGATCCTAAAGCGGCGGCAGCCGTGGTCAGGGCGGCCAAGGCTAACACGCGCAAGCCGCTCATCCTGAAGCTTTCGCCGAACGTCACGGATATTGTAAGCATCGCCAAGGCGTGCGAGGCGGCAGGGGCGGATATGCTCTCGCTCATCAACACGCTCATGGGCATGGAGATCAATATCGAGACGCGGCGGCCGACGCTGGGCAACATCACGGGGGGGCTTTCAGGCCCCTGCGTGAAGCCCGTGGCCGTGCGCATGGTCTGGCAGGTGGCGCAGGCCGTGCATATTCCCATCATTGGTATGGGTGGCATCCATTGCTGGCAGGATGCGGTGGAATTCTTTCTCGCGGGTGCCAGCGCCGTGGCCGTCGGCACGGCGAATTTCACGGAGCCTGGTGTCACAATGCAGATCTGTGATGGGCTCAATGACTATTTAGAGAAACATAATATTGCACATATTGCCGATCTTATCGGCAAAGTAGAGACCGAATAAAAGATAAAGCTGGCGCGCTGTCCTGGGAAAATGCTGATTAATTACGCTGGTTGCGCTTTAATCCATGCTTTCCTGAATATGGGTGGCGCACAGCGGAAAGGAGGGCTTATGGCAGATGAACGCCTGATTGTGGCCTTGGATTTTCATTCGCTGGAGGATGCAAAAGCGCTGGTGGAGAAGCTAGGCGACACGGTTAGCTGGTACAAGGTGGGCATGGAGCTCTACTACAGCGTGGGCAGTGAGATCGTCACATGGCTGCGCGAGCAGGGCAAGCATGTTTTCCTCGACCTGAAGCTGCACGATATTCCGAATACAGTGGGCGAGGGGCTTTGCTCGCTCATGGGCATTGGAGCCGATATTGTCAACGTGCATGCAGGCGGCGGCTATACGATGATGCGTCGTGCGGGCGAAATGGTGCGCGCAGAAGCGAAGAAGCGCGGCATCAAGCCGCCGAAAATCATTGCGGTGACCGTACTCACGAGTATCAACGAGGAGGACTGGCAAGGCCTCGGCCAAACCGTGCCCATCCGCAGTGCCGTGTTGCGTTTTGCCAAGCTGACGCAGAAGGCCGGACTCGATGGCGTCGTGGCTTCACCGCAGGAGGCTTCGCTAATTCGTGAGGCCTGCGGCGAGGATTTCCTCATCATCACGCCTGGGGTGCGTCCCGCAGGCAGTTCGGCCGATGACCAGAGCCGCATCGCGACGCCCGCCAGGGCACTGCAGGCTGGTGCCTCGCAGCTCGTGATCGGCCGTCCTATCCGCTGTGCGGCGGATCCGCAGGTGGCGGCAGAGGCTATCTTGAAAGAAATGGAGACTTGCAAATGAGCGATAAAAGCATGACAGAAGCAGAAGTCAAGGAACTGCTGCAGCAGACCAATGCCATCATGGATGGACATTTCCTGCTGACCTCGGGCCTGCACAGCCCGCATTACGTGGAGAAGTTCAACGTGCTGCAGCACCCCGAGTACACGCAGCGTCTCTGCGAGGCCATGGCCGAGAAATTCAAGGATGCGAACATCGAGACGGTTGTCGGCCCGATGACGGGCGGCATCCTGCTTGCCCACGAGACGGGCAAGGCCCTCGGCACGCGTGCCATTTTCACGGAGCGTGTCAACGGCAAGATGACCTTCCGCCGCGGCTTTCACCTGCATTCGGGCGAGCGCTGCCTCATCGTCGAGGACATCGTGACGACGGGCGGCTCCATCAAAGAAGTCATCGACGTGGTCAAGGCCAACGGCGGCACGCCGGTTGCCGTGAGCATGCTCGTCGACCGCAGCGGCGGCAAAGTCAGCTTCGGCGATGTTCCCTGCACAGCACTCCTGCACCTCAACGTGGAGACCTGGACGCCCGAGACCTGCCCGCTTTGCAAAAAGAATATTCCTATGACTAAGCGTGGCAGCACTGGGAAGTAATAGGTATTCTTTCCATATAGACATAACAACAGCACCTTGCGACGGTTTGTCTTCGTCGCAGGGTGCTGCTTTATTGCGTATTTTTCTTTCAGTGAGAGCGGGCTGCGGCTTCCTGTTGCGCCAGCTCGTGGCGCAGCAGCGCCTGCACGCCCGGGTCGGGGACGCAGTCGAGGAGCTTGCGGATAGCCTCGGGGCGCAGGGAGAGGAGATCACCTGGTGCAGCGAAAAAGAGGTCTTTGGCATCGGCTCCATACAGCTTGGCCAGCTGTGGCATGTAATCATTGGTTGGCAGCTCCCAACCCATTTCCCAGCGGCCGTAGGTATCCGCATCTACGCCCAGGTTTGCTGCCACATCGCTCTGGCGCAGACCTTGCCGCAGGCGCAGCTGTCGCAGGTTCTTGCCCAGGGCATTGTTTGTCTTTTTGTCATCCATGATTGGTTCCACCCTCGCTTTTAGGACTAAAGTTTTATTTCGCTTCCCATTATAACACCGATAAAAAAGAAGTGCAAGACATACGAAAAGAGGATTCGCCGTAACGAATCCTCCAGGATGAATGGTAGAAAAAGTCAGACTGTCTGGGCCTTTTGCTGGTCGAGGAAGTCGAACAGCGCACCCTCGCGCAGACCGTGTGCGGAGCAGATAATCTCGCTGCTGTGGCAGAGGCGCATGACGAGCGTGAGCGGAATGAGGCCGCCGACGATGACGTCGGAGCGGGATTTCGTGAGGCCGGGGATGTTTTCGCGCCCTTTCTTGTCCGTGCGGATGAGGTCGCCCATGATGGCAAAGGCGTCATCGCGGGGCATTGCGTAGCCATGTAGGTCGGGCAGATCCTCGATGGGACAGTTGATCTTGCGACGGGAAATCTTGGCGAGGGAGCGGTTGCTGCCACCGAGGCAGACGAGGGGCATATCACTGGCTTCCCGCAGCCAGGGAATATCTGAAAGCTCCTCCTCGACAAAGGTCATCGCCGCAAAGAGGTCGTAGGCCGTGATCTTGTCGCCGAGGTTGTATTGGGAGGAAATCGTGACAGCACCGAAGGGGAGGCTGAGGCGCTCTTTGGCCTCACCATCTTTGACCAGGATGAGCTCCGTGCTCGCGCCGCCTGTATCCATAATCAGGCAGTCCGAGAGGGGAAGGGTACGTGTGACGCCCAGGTAATCGAGGCGCGCTTCCTCCTCGCCGGGAATAACGTTGAAGACGATGCCCGTCTCTTCTTTCACGGTTTGCAGGAACTCGGCCTGGTTCTTGGCCTGGCGGACCGCCGCCGTGGCGATGGCGATGAGGTGCAGGTTCGGCAGGCCGCTGTAGGTATTGACGAACTTCTGCAGGGCCATGAGCGTGCGGCGGATTGGCTCTTCCTTCAGGGTCTTCTCCGGCCCCATGTTTTCGGAGAGGCGCACGTATTCCTTGAGTTGCGCCGTGACCTTGAGAAAACTGCCATTGATGATCTGCGTGATCTGCAGGCGTACGGAGTTCGATCCCAGGTCGATGACGGCGATATTTTGCAGGCTTTTACGCATCGTGATTCCTTCTTTCATCCTCTACACTATCCAAATCCAATACACTATACCTATATCATACTAAATAAAGAAAGAAGCCGCAACAAAAATCGTTGCGACTTCTTTCTTTATTCACCGTATTTTTTCGTTATTCCACGTTGTCATCGGCCAATTCATCATCATGCTTCATCATGGGCTGGAAGGTATCGGGGTTCTTTTTCTTCTTCTGCTCGGCCTGACGGAGTTTCTTGTTCATGCGCTCTGCCTCGTCGATGAAGGCCTGCTGCGAGTCGAGGGCGTTGAGGCCGCGGCGACTGAGTCGCTCGAAGACGGTGCCGCGCATGACGCGCGTCTTGACGTTATCCTGCCACATCGTCTTGAAGATGTGATGCGTACGCTCCTTGAGGTCCTCCTGCAGGATGGGGAAGAGGATCTCCACGCGGCGGTTCAGGTTGCGCGTCATCATATCGGCGGAGGCGAGGTAGGTGTCCTCATTGCCGTCGGCGTAGAACCAGTAGATGCGGCTATGCTCGAGGAAGCGGCCTACGATGCTGTGTACCTCGATATTCTCGCTGACCTCGGGAATGTTTGTGCGCAGGCAGCAGATGCCGCGAACGATGAGGTCGACCCTGACACCTGCATGCGAGGCTTCGTAGAGCTTCGCGATGACCGCGGAGTCGGAGAGTGAGTTCATCTTCATGCGGATATGGGCGGGGCGTCCCTCCTGGGCAGCGTGGATCTCGGCATCGATTTTCTCGTAGATGAATTCGCGGATGTTGTGTGGCGAGATGCGCAGCTCGCGGAAATAGGGCGGACGCGAGAAGCCCGAGAGCATGTTGAAGAGGTTCGTGGCGTCGACGCCCATATCGCGGTTGCAGGTGAAGAGACCCATATCGGTGTAGAAATGCGCCGTGACGTCGTTGTAGTTGCCGGTGCCGAGGTGGAGGTAGCGGCGGATGCCATCGTTGTCGCGGCGGATGACGAGCGCGATTTTCGAGTGGGTCTTGAGGCCGACGAGGCCGTAGATGACGTGGCAGCCCATTTTTTCCAGTGTCATGGACCAGCGCACGTTGTTCTCCTCATCGAAGCGGGCCTTGACCTCGACGAGCACCGTGACCTGCTTGCCATGTTGAGCCGCCTTGCCGAGGTACTTGATGATCGGCGAATTGCCCGAAACGCGGTACAGCGTCATCTTGATGGCCAGCACGTCCGGGTCGCTGGCGGCCTGGCGGATGAAGTTGACCACGGCATCGAAAGAATCATAGGGGTGTTGCACGAGGTAATCGCGCTCGCGGATGGCGTCAAAGATATTGTTCTCGCCATCCAATGCAGGAACGTGGTAGCTCTGCATCGGTGCGTAGCGCAGCTCGTCGTGCCCCTTGACAGCGCCACCAAGCTTCTTGAGGAAGGTGAGGTCGATTGGGCCATTGATGCGGTAGACCGTGTTTTCTTGTACGTGCAGCGTGTTGACGAGGTGGTTGGCGAGCTCCGTGCTCATGTTATTCTCGATTTCGAGGCGCATGACGTTGCCGTGTTCGCGCTCGCGCAGCTGGTTCTTGACCGCGCGCAGCAGGTCGGAGCTGTCGTGCTCCGCCACATCGAGGTCCATGTCACGGATGAGGCGGTAGGCTGAGGCCGCGATAACATGGTAGCCGTGGAACAGCGTGCCGAGGAACTGGCGGATGATGTCCTCGAGCAGCACGAAGTGATTTTCAGCGCCCGAGAGGCGGAAGAGCCGTGGAAAAAGGTCTGGCACACGCAGCGTTGCGAAGCATTTCTTTTCAGGGTTCTCCTCATCCGTAAGGATGATGGCGAGGTTCAGCGAGTTATTCTGCAGGAAGGGGAAGGGGCGGGAGCTGTCCTCGGCCATCGGCGTGAGCACGGGGTAAAGCTCGTCATTGAAGTAGCGCTGGATGGTCTGGAGCTGTTTTTCGTTCAGGTCTTCCGGTTTCAGGATGCGGATGTCGTGCTTCTCAAGCAGCGGCAGCAGCGAGCGGTTGTATGTGGAGTAGCGGCGCTCGACGGCATCGTGCTCCTTGGCGTTGACCGCGTCGACCTGTTCCTGCGGCGTGAGGCCTGAGGGATCCGTTGTGCTGATGCCGGCGGCGGCCAGTTTATTCAGCGAGGCCACGCGCACCATGAAGAACTCATCGACGTTGCTCTGCGTGATGCCGAGGAAGCTGCAGCGTTCCAGAAGCGGGTTTTCCGCGTCGCGCGCCTCTTCGAGCACGCGGTCGTTGAAATCCAGCCACGAGAGTTCGCGGTTCGTATAGAGCTCCGGCGTCGCCTCATAGCGCTTGCGCAGGGATTCTTTTTTCGTGGTGTTATCTTTGCTCATGCTTCCGACCTCCGTTGTTTCAAAACGGCCTTCAGGCCGTAGACTTCATAGAACAGCTGGGATTTCTTGTCAAAGGCCCATTCCTCCAGGGCGAGGTCCTGCGATGCGTAGGCGGTCAGCACGACCTCGTGTTCGCGCAGCGAGACGGTCAGGCGCGAAATCTTCTGCTGGTGCGAGTCATCGAGGGCATCGGCGAGGCGCAGGATGGCGACGAGCTTGGCCACGCGCATCTGCACGTCGGCGTCCAGCGTGCCATAATGGTACTGCTCGACAGCCGGCGCCTCGGCGCTATGGTAGCGCGCCAGCTCGGCGATGATGCTGTTCTCCTTGTCGGAGAGGCCGATGATGGGGTGCGCCTTGAGGATGTAGTAGGAATGATGGTAATGCTCGTACTGGCTGATGAAGTTGCCGATATCGGCGACGTTGGCGCCAATCTCCAGCAGCAGGCGGTCGCGAGTGCCGAGATGGTGCAGTTTCTTCAGCTGGTCGAAGATATGCAGCGCAAGGCGCACGCTCATCTTGCGGTGGCCATCATCGCTGAGGTAGTGGTGGGCGAGATTGATGGACGACGTGAGCGTGATGGCCTCGATATTGTGCTTGAGCATGCCCTGATGACGGGCAACCTGCAGCGCGAGACCGTCCCAGACGTTGAGGCGCGTGAGCCAGACCTTGTCCGCGCGGATATGGCTTTGCAGGCGGCGCGTGATCATCGAGCCGGGCAGGACATGGCGGGCCGTTGCGGAATCGACATGCAGCTTCTTCTGGATGTCGGTCATAGAAGAATGTTCCAATTTCTCTATGAGCGCGAGGTACTTTTTCGTCGAGATTTTCTCCGTGCGTTCTTCGTCGCTCAGAAAATAGTTGTTCATGCCGGCAAAGCCTTGCAGCACGAGCGTGCATTCGCTGTCTTTGTCGCGGCTCTCGTCGAGCTCGTTGCCCAGATAGTCCAGCTTGCTGCCGATGTAGTCTTCGATGATTTCTGCCGGGTCATTCGTCGCGTTGCGCAACGTTTGGTAGAGCTTGTCAATCTCGAGGTAGCCGAGGCGGATGTTCCAGCCCTGGATGTATTCGAGGTTATGGAATTTCATCAGGGAGGCGCTGGCCGAGCCAATGTAGAGCAGATACGTGGTCTGCGTGCTGAGTCCCTGTGCCTCGCGGGAGTGTCCCATGAGAGATACCGCGCGGAAGTAGTTCAGCTGGCTCGTGCTGAGCCACGTGATGTGCAGTCCCGTGCGGTTGTAGATCTGCTCCGCGAGATAACGAGCCGTGATGTCGTTGATGAGCTGCTGGCTGCCCCAGAAGCCGTAGTTCTTCACGCCGTAGTCGGCCAGGATCTGCTGGAAGCCCGTGACCGAGGCGATGATGCGCTCCATGCCGGTCTGATAGATGCGGGATTTATCCTGCACTTGCACGAAACTCGGGGAGCTTGCCCGCTCCACAATGGTATGATTTTTCAAATCCGCGATCAGCAATTCCAGCCGCGCGGTAGACATGTAGATGACTCCGTATAGACGATTCTTTTTCTGAGTCATGTCTCCACCTCACTTGTTCGGTAATATTTTGGGCCCAAAGTATGGCCATTTGTCTTCATTATACATAAGTTCTCTATCCTTTATGCGGGAAAGAATGTAAAACTTATGTAAATTCCTCTAGAATAACTTTCGGCGGTACCGCGGCGTTTCCCTGCCATGCGCGGCGCTTTTACGAAAAAATGGCAAAAAACTTGCCAGCATAGGGGTGAATGTGTATAATGGTAAGGAAATATGCATCAAAGAGTCTATGCGGGATACAGGTATGTATCCTTTTCTTACGTGTTTTAGCAGCACAGGAGGCAGATCACACAGTATGAGTATCGTTACGAATGACAAGCTGAGAAATATTGCCATCATTGCCCACGTCGACCACGGCAAGACGACGCTGGTGGATGCAATGCTCAAGCAGAGTCATGTATTCCGTTCCAACGAGCAGGTCGAGGAGCGCGTCATGGATTCCGGCGATATCGAGCGTGAGCGCGGTATCACGATCCTTTCCAAGAACACGGCCATCATGTACAACGGCGTCAAGATCAATATCGTTGACACCCCGGGCCATGCGGACTTCGGCGGCGAGGTGGAGCGCGTCCTCAATATGGTGGACGGTGTACTGCTGTTGGTTGATTCCTTTGAAGGCCCGATGCCGCAGACCAAGTACGTGCTGCGAAAGGCGCTGGAGCAGCATCTGAAGCCAGTCGTGGTCATCAACAAGATCGATAAGCCGAACCAGCGTGTCGATGATGTTTACGATGAGGTGCTGGAGCTGTTCATGGAGCTCGATGCCGATGATGATCAGCTCGACTTCCCGGTTATCTATTGCTCCGCCCGTGATGGTATCGCGAAATACCACATGGAGGACGACAACGACAACCTCGAGCCACTCATGGAGACGATCGTCAAAGAGCTGCCAGCACCGAAAGGCGATCCGGACGGCCCGCTGCAGATGATGGTGACGACGCTGGAGGCTGACTCGTTCGTCGGCCGTGTAGCCGTTGGCCGCATCATCCGCGGCACGGCGAAGACGAACCAAAACGTCATTATCACGAATGGCGACTCCGAGACGAAGGCAAAGATCGGCAAGGTCTTTGTCTATCAGGGCCTGAACCGCGTGGAGGTGCCGGAGGCAGGCATGGGCGAGATCGTTGCGCTCACGGGTCTTGGCGATGTCTCCATCGGCTATACGGTAGCAGATGCGGAGAACCCGGAGGCTCTGCCGACCATCAACATCGATGAGCCGACGCTTTCCATGACCTTCGGCGTCAACACGAGCCCGTTCGCGGGTCGTGAGGGTGAGTTCGTTACTTCGCGCCATCTGCGCGAGCGCCTCTACCGCGAGGTCGAGACGAACGTGGCCATGAAGGTCGAGGATACGGATAGTCCGGATGTGTTCAAGGTCTCGGGTCGTGGCGAGCTGCATCTTTCCATCCTCATCGAGGAGATGCGCCGCGAGGGCTACGAGTTGCAGGTCGGCAAGCCTGAGGTTGTCTACAAGACCATCAATGGCCAGCTCTGCGAGCCAATCGAGAACCTGACGGTCGAGGTACCGCAGGAGTACATGGGTGCTGTCATGGAGGGCCTTGGCACGCGCAAGGCTGAGCTCACGAACATGACGGAGACGGCCGGCTACATGCGCCTTGAGTTCACGATCCCGGCGCGCGGCCTCATCGGTTTCCGCTCCGAGCTCCTTACGAGCACGAAGGGCAACGGCATCATGAACCATGTGTTCCATGGTTATGCACCGTACAAGGGCGATATCCCGGGCCGCACGCGCGGTTCACTCGTTGCGTTTGAGCAGGGCGAGACGACGGGCTATGGCATTTACACGCTGCAGGATCGCGGCACGATGTTCATTTCCCCGGGCGAAGCCGTATACGAAGGTATGATCGTCGGCGAGAACTCCCGCGAGAACGATATCGACATCAACCCCTGCAAGAAAAAGAACGTTTCGAACATGCGTACGTCCTCGTCCGATGAGGCTATCCGTCTCACGCCGCCGCGCATCCTCTCCCTGGAGCAGGCTATCGAGTACATCAACAACGATGAGCTCGTCGAGGTTACGCCGAAATCCATTCGCCTGCGCAAGGCCATTCTCGATCGTACGGTTCGGGGCCGCGCTGCCAAGAATGCCCGCAAAGGTTGATGGATAGCTGGATTTAAGACTTTGGTCTCGGTTCACCACAAAATATAGAAATTCTTTCTCTGTCCCGCACAAAATATTGAAAAATTTTGTGCGGGACTTTTGCATTTTCGAGACGAGCGTGATATAATGGTAACATCGATTAGTTGGGAAAGAATCGTGTTTATTTCTATTTGCGCGCAGTTATACGGGATTGACGTTGGAAGGACGAGATGGTATGGAGTTTGTAGACAAGGTTATGGCAAAGATTGACAAAATCACGGGGGTTTTGATGCCGCCATCGGAGTCTGGTGAGCCGGATCCAGCTACGAAACAGACGCTGAGCGGCGCGAGTGTACAGGCCCAGGCTATGCCGAAAGCCGAGATCGTTGATGAGTTGAAAGTCGCTAACGGTGAATCCATTCCTATCTATGATGATGCTCCAGGGGGAACTGAAGTACATTCTTCAGGCAGGAACGCGCGCAATTATCGCCGTTTTGGCGGCTTCAACAAGAGCGAGCGTCCGCATCTCACGGTGCATACGACCGAGGTCGCACATCTCGATGTGCAGGTCCTCAATCCCACGAGTTTCGATCAGGTCAAGCAGGCGGCGGATGATATCCGTGGCGGCCGCGTGGCTGTGGTGAATTATGAGCAGCTGGCGGGTTCGGAGCAGCGCCGCATCTGCGATTTCCTCAATGGTTCCTGCTTTGCCCTGTCTGCGACGCCGCTGCAGGTCGCAGAACAGATTGTCGTGTATGTACCGCATGGTATTGAGGTCGAGAGGATCCGGGCTTCGCTCGCTATGTCGATGCCGGATTGATCGCTGCCGTAAGTGAATTGTGATGATAGGAGCCGGGCAGTCATATAGATTGCCCGGCTCTTTTTCATGGATATTTTTTATTTTACTGCGTTATGCAGGAGGGAGTCTTTTTTCATGGTAAAGAATAGTGCCATCGTCGATGGCGTCCTCGCCGAGTTCGAACCGCTGACGCGCATTCCGCGTCCGTCCGGCCACGAGAAAGCCGTCAGCGATTATCTGAAAAAATATCTGACGGATGCCGGCTTTACGGTCGTGCAGGATGAAGTCAACAACATCATTGCCGACAAACCGGCGACGCCAGGCTATGAGCAGGCACCGCGCACGATTCTGCAGGGCCATATGGATATGGTCTGCGTGGCGGAAGAAGGCGTGAAGTTCGACCCGCAACATGATGCGCTTAAGCTGCACCGTACGGACGAGTACCTGGAGGCCGTGGGCACGAGCCTTGGCGGTGATGACGGCATCGGCGTGGCCATCGGCAGCTATATCATGAAAAATGCCAAGGAGCACGGCCCGTTGCGCCTTATCGTGACGGTGGATGAGGAGCGCGGCATGACGGGCTCCATCAACCTCGACGGCAAGTATGTGCGGGACGCGCAGTTCCTCATCAACTGCGACAGTGAGAACTACGACGAGCTGACGGTTGGCAGTGCAGGCTCCGTGCATATCGATTTCTCGCGCAAGCTCACGCGTGTACCGGCCGAGGGTAAGCAGGCCTGGCAGCTCTCCCTCAAGGGGTTGAAGGGTGGCCACTCCGGCGAGCGCATCGGTGACGGCCGCGGCAACGCGATCCGCACGCTGGCCCAGCTGCTGCAGGGCCTCGGGAAGCAGGGGCAAGTCGAGCTCGTTTCCTTCACGGGTGGCAAGGCGCCGAATGCCATTCCGGATGCGGCTTCAGTCACATTCGTGACGGATATGCCTTGTGCCGACCTGCAGGCAGTCATCAAGGCGGAGAAGGAGCGTTTCCTCACCATTTACGGCGGCGTTGACCCCGAGATCACGCTGGAGCTCACAGCTCTGAAAGAGACGTCGGCCAGTGTGCTGCAGGCGGACGATACGAAGCGCCTGCTCACTCTGCTCACGGTGCTGCACACGGGGGTCTATGCAATGTCTACGGTCATCCCCGGCCTCATCGAGACCTCGGCTAACCTCGGCGTGCTGCAGATGGACGAGGACGAGGTGCGCGTGCAATTCTTCCCGCGCTCGGCCATCGATGCGAAGCTCGATGAGTTCGTTGCCATGGCGGGCGAGCTCGCAGAGCTCACGGGCTTCACACTGCATGCCTCTGATAAAGCTCCGGGCTGGAAGGAGAACAAGAACAGCCGTCTCGCGAAGATCATGGCGGAGACCTTCGAGGAGCAGAACGGCAAGCCGATGAAGGTCGAGACCATCCATGCGGGCCTCGAATGCGGCTATCACTTCATGCGCAACCCGCAGCTCGACATGGTCTCCATCGGCGTCACGACTGTGGATATCCACAGTCCGAACGAGAAGGTCATGCTCGCCACCATCGAGCCGCAGGTCAAGCTTATCGAGACGACGTTGCAGAAGATCGCAAAACTCAAGTAAAATAATTAGGATAGCAAAGTGGCAACTTTTGTAACATAATAACTATGTGTGGCAAAGGCTACAGCTGGCCGATGCCAATGGAGCACGGTGGCGCTGTGCTCCGTACGTTAATCGGGTAGCGTCGGGCTCTACAACCGGCGCAGGCTGGTTCACTAACGAACTCTCTACAACGGGCGGCTTCACACGGAGGCCGCCTTGCTTTATATAGACCTCAAAAAAGCGAAGAAATTGAGGTTTAAGCAAAGACCAAACCTCAAATTTGCATAACAAAAAGCGCCGAGTTGCGACCTCGACGCTCAACAGCTGGAACAGCAATCAACCTTCTAGCTGTCTCTATTATAACATTCCTTGCGTTTTAAGCAATAGGCAATTATAATAAAGTAAGTGTCAAGTCTTTCTCGGTAGTTTCCTGTATCAACTAATTTGCTCGTCAAATAACTGCCCTTGCCTGTGTCATTTTCCACAGGTTTCCCATGGCACTGGATACTGGAGCATCTAGTGCCACAC
>Ga0256404_1005428_pt1 | contig 22550 bp, 14 predicted proteins | sample RumenRJG_01DNA_FD_185990 | JGI IMG/M metagenome (GOLD analysis project Ga0256404, IMG submission 185990) | Bovine rumen microbial communities from Lethbridge, Alberta, Canada - RJG_01 | ecosystem: Host-associated > Mammals > Digestive system > Stomach > Rumen | place: Canada: Alberta | collected...
TGATTGGTCACACGTTTGCGAAACCGAGCCTAGTAAAATGTCAGATTATTGCAGGTTATGTTGAACGTGACATTTATCGCCGTCTTGGTTCCATCAAGGAGAAATATTTCAATGAAATTGTGGATAAAACCATTGCGTCTATTTTCTAAAATGATAATGTAGAACATCGAGGTTATAATAACCTTGGTTATAATTTGTAATAACGACGGCTTTACCACCACTGCATCAGCGTGCACGCCTCATGGCGTTTACATGCTCAATCCTTAAAGGGAGTTAAATTTATCGTATTTCAATAAAGTTTTATCGTTTTTATTTGGAGGATAACAAGAAAAGATATACTTTTGCATATCGAAATTCAATAAATATCACTAATTAAACGATAAAAGTTATGAAAAAGAAGTTGAATGTATTCTGTGTGTTGATGCTGGTGCTGAAGGCTGCACAGGTGATTATCGGCAACGTCATGAGCTTTGGAGAGAACGCCGCAGCCTTCAATAAAGGATGGGAAGAGGGCAGGCAAGCTAGCAACATGTCATTCTCTTGGGGAGATTTTTTCGAAATGATGATATGTCTTGCCGTCATCTTCCTCATCATACGTGCACTCATTGCCTTTGTCAGGTTTATACTGAATGTGAATCGTGACAGGGTGTTCGTTTGGGATAATGTCCCCTTGTTACGCTGGACAGGGTGGGGCATGTTGTCCTCTACTGTCATCATCTTCGTTTACGACTTGTTGAATCATGTCCCTGCTGACAAAATCTATAACGAAACGATAGATGATTTTATCTTCAGTGTATTCTGCCTGATTACGGCTGAAGTATTTGTCATCGGGTTGAAACTGAAAGAAGAACAGGACTTAACTATCTAAGGAGCTATGGGAAGAATTGTAGTCAATCTGGATGTGGAGATGGCCAAGCGGAAGATGTCGCTCAGCGAACTGGCTGAACGAGTGGGGCTCACGCTGGCAAACCTCTCCATCCTAAAGACAGGAAAGGCCAAGGCCGTGCGCTTCACCACCCTTGAGGCTATCTGCCGAGAACTGGGATGCCAGCCTGGCGACATTCTGGAATACAGAGATGAATAAACGATATCCGACATGAATCTGGTGCAAGGCAGTTATCCCAGTTTGGCTCTGGTCTCTTCGAGGATTGCCAATAGGTCGTTCATCGTTTCAGCGCGGAGCATGGCGATGCGCGTCTGTCGGAAGTCGGGGATGCCTTTGAAGATGGGGGTAGCAGCGAGGTGTCTGCGAGTGTGGAGGATGCCTCGCTTCTCGTCGATGCGCTCCACATTGATGCGCAACAGCTCTTCGAGAATATCGAGTTTGGCGTTGAAATCGAGGTTTTTTGTGCCAGTTTGATCCAGATAGTCGCGTACCTCTTTAAAAATCCAGGGGCGCCCGAAGGTGGCACGACCTATCATGACAGCATCCACACCGTATTCGTCGAAGGCCCGTTTGGCTTCTTCTGCAGAGGTGATGTCGCCATTGCCGATGATAGGGATATGGATGCGAGGATTGCGCTTCACCTCGCCAATCAGCGTCCAGTCTGCCTGTCCTGTGTACATCTGACTGCGTGTGCGCCCGTGAATGGTCAAGGCCTGAATGCCGCAGTCTTGCAGTTGTTCGGCCAGTGTGGTGATGATTAGCTGTTCGTGGTTCCAACCCAGACGGGTCTTCACGGTGACGGGCAGTTTGACGGCATCGACAACCTTGCGCGTGATTTCCAGCATCTTGGGGATGTTTTGCAGCATGCCTGCACCTGCCCCCTTGCCAGCCACCTTCTTCACAGGACAGCCGAAGTTCAGGTCGATGAGGTCAGGGCCTGCTTGTTCCACAATCTTCGCAGCCTCCACCATCGCCTCCACATCACGTCCGTAGATCTGAATACCCACAGGGCGCTCTGTGTCGCTGATGGTTAGTTTCGAGATGGTTGACTTCACATCACGAATGAGGGCTTCGGCACTCACAAACTCCGTATAGACCATTGCAGCACCGAAACGCTTGCACAGCAGTCGGAACCCGATATCCGTCACATCCTCCATCGGTGCGAGGAACACGGGATGATCTCCAAATTCTATGTTACCTATCTTCATTTCGCGTGCAAAGATACTAATAATCGACAAAAAAACGGCGAATTATTTGTTTAATTCGTAATCTTGCACTATCTTTGCGGCGAGTTAACGAACTTAAATTGACACTATGGAGCAATTATTGCATTATGTGTGGAAGCACAAGCTGTTCCCCTTGCGGGAACTGCAGACAAGCGACGGTGACGCCGTCGAAGTGATTGATCCTGGCTTGCATAATCGCAATGCCGGGCCTGACTTCTTCAATGCGAAAGTCAGAATCGGGCGCACCTTGTGGGTGGGAAATGTGGAGATACACGACAAGTCGTCGGACTGGTATCTGCACGGACATGACAAGGACCAGCGCTATGACAACGTCATCCTGCATGTGGCTGGCGTGCTCGATGCGGAGGTGATGAACACCAATGGCGAGTTTATCCGTCAGCTACAACTCGATGTACCCGACAATGTCAGAGACCATTATGACGAACTGCTGAAGACGGACAGCTATCCGCCTTGCTACAAAGTGATTCCAGACCTGACACGCCTGATGGTGCACTCTTGGATGGCGGCTTTGCAGACAGAACGTCTGGAGCAGAAGACAGAAGCTATCAAACGACGCGTAGAACAGTGCGGTGGTTCGTGGGAGGATGCCTATTTCGTGACGCTGGCCCGTAATTATGGCTTTGGCATCAACAACGATGCCTTCGAGGTGTGGGCACAGAACCTGCCGCTCTCGGCTGTGGCCCATCATCGTGATGACCTCTTCCAGATTGAGGCGATCTTCATGGGGCAGGCTGGACTATTGGAACTGGATACGATACCCGACTATTATCAGCAGGCGGCACTCAACGAAGGCTACTTCGCCAAATTGCGCAATGAGTACCTCTATCTGGCCCACAAATTCTCGATGAAACCGATAGATTTCCGTCTCTGGCGCTTCCTGCGGCTGAGACCACAGAACTTCCCGCATATCCGTATCTCGCAGTTGGCAAACCTCTACTATCAGCAAAAAGCGGGACTGAGTCAACTGGTGGAGTGTGAGACCATCGAACAGCTGAAGACGCTGCTCTCCTCACACGTCACACCCTATTGGGAAACCCATTACACCTTTGGCTCTACAAGTGCGAAGAACGAGAAGCATCTGACCTATGGTTCGCTGAACCTGCTCATGATCAATACAGCCATTCCGATGCTCTTTGCCTATGGGCGTCATCGCTCGAAAGAGGTGCTCTGTGATCGAGCCTTCGACCTGCTGGAGCAGTTGAAGCCAGAGAATAATCATATCATCCGCATGTGGCTGCAGGTAGGACTGCCCGTCGAGACAGCAGGCGACTCACAAGCACTGATCCAACTTAAGAAGGAATACTGCGACAAGAAGGATTGTCTCCGTTGTCGCTTTGGCTATGAATATCTTAAACGCAAATAACACTATGAACAAAGAAGAGATTTTCTACACAATGGCGCTGACGCGGCTGACGAACTTCAACTATCAGCAGGCGCTGGAACTATATCGGATGGTGGGAAGTGCCCAGCTGCTCTATGAGTATCGCAGTCATATCGGTGACGTCATCGGAGAGTCTTCTCCCAGACTGGTAGAGGCCCTGAAGAACTGGGATGAAGCGATGAAACGGGCAGAAGTGGAGTTGATGTATATGGAGGAACATAGTATCCGAGCCTTGACATTGACAGACGATGACTATCCCCAACGGCTCACGGAATGTCAGGATGCGCCTATCATCTTATATTATAAAGGTAATGCCGACCTGAATCAGGCCAAGATTGTCAGCATCGTGGGCACACGGCAATGTACGCAGTACGGACAGGACCTCATCCACCGCTTCATCGCAGACTTGCGACAGGCTTGTCCTCAGGTGCTTATCGTCAGCGGCCTGGCCTACGGTGTCGATATCCATGCCCACCGTGAGGCTTTGGCAAATGGTTATGATACGGTGGGTGTGCTGGCGCATGGACTGGATCAAATCTATCCTTATCGTCATCGTGAGACGGCTGACGAGATGCTCAGGCATGGGGGACTGCTTACGGAATTTATGACCCAGACCAATGCCGACAAGCCCAATTTCGTGAGACGGAACCGTATTGTGGCAGGGATGGCTGATGCTACCGTACTAGTGGAGAGCGCAGCTAAGGGCGGTGGGCTGATTACTTGCGAGATTGCCCAGAGCTATGATCGCAGCGTGTTTGCTTTCCCAGGTAATGTCAATGCGGAATTCTCGAAGGGGTGTAATGATCTCATCCGTGACAACGGGGCGGCTTTAATCTCCAATGCAGGAGACTTCCTGCGTGCGATGAACTGGCAGGATGAGGCGTTTCGCCAGCAGGCACTTACCGATGGAATCGAGCGAAATCTCTTCCCTGACCTCTCTCCAGAAGAGCAGAAAGTGACCAGCCTGTTACAAGAGACCAACGACCTGCCGTTGAACATGCTCAGCGTGAAGACAGGCTTTCCCATCGGCCAACTCACGGCCCTGCTGTTCCAATTGGAGATGAAGGGCGTCGTCAAACCCCTCGCAGGCGGTATGTACCACTTATTGATGTAAAAGAATTATAATTCTTGATACTGAATTCTTCATTCTTAATTTTATGTCGTACCTTTGCAGCGACATTAATTCGAATTAAGTATGAAAATAGCTTTAATCGGCTACGGCAAGATGGGCAAGATGATTGAGCAGATCGCCCGTGACCGTGGTCATGAGATTGTGAGTATCATTGATATTGACAACCAGCAGGACTTTGACAGTCCGGCATTTGCATCGGCTGATGTGGCCATCGAGTTCACGGCCCCACAGGTGGCTTATGGTAACTACTTGAAGGCCTGGGCCAAGGGCGTGAAGGTGGTGAGTGGTTCCACGGGTTGGTTGAAAGATCATGGCGACGACGTGCGTAAGGCCTGTGCCGAAGAGGGCAAGACACTCTTCTGGGCCTCAAATTTCAGCATCGGTGTGGCTATCTTCTCAGCCGTCAACCGTTATCTGGCCAAGATCATGAATCAGTTCCCACAATACGATGTGGAGCTGGAGGAGACCCATCATGTGCATAAGCTCGACCATCCCTCAGGTACCGCCATCACGCTGGCTGAGGAGATTGTGGAGCGTCTGGACCGTAAGGAAGGCTGGGCTGAGGAGACAACAGATCCGAAGCTGTTGCGTGTGGATGATATCCGTCGCGGTGAAGTGCCAGGTATTCACACCATCCGTTATGATTCAGATGCTGACCTGATCACCATCTCTCATGATGCCCATTCTCGAAAGGGCTTTGCCCTTGGTGCCGTGTTGGCTGCTGAATACACGAAGGATCATCAGGGACTGTTGACCATCTCGGATATGTTTAAATTTTGAAACATAGGTTAAAGGCGCAACTTTCTGAATGGTTGTTGCGTCAAACCTGTGAATGAAGTGTTTAACAATCATGGAGAAAAAGAAAGAATTCAATCCTAAAGTCCAGTGGGCTAAGTTTATCGTCGTACTCATACTCTATCTGCTGTTCCTCTATTGGGTAAAGAGCTGGTGGGGACTGCTTGTCATACCTTTTATCTACGACATTTATATTACCAAGAAAATCAAATGGCAATGGTGGAAGGAGGCTGAGAAGCCGGTTAAGTTCGTCATGTCGTGGGTCGATGCGCTGGTGTTCGCCCTGGTGGCGGTCTATTTCATCAACCAGTTCTTCTTCCAGAATTACGTGATTCCATCGAGTTCGTTGGAGAAATCGCTGCTGACGGGTGACTACCTGTTCGTATCTAAAGTCAGCTACGGTCCCCGTATTCCTCAGACACCGTTGACAATGCCGTTGACGCAGCACACGTTGCCCGTTGTGGAATGTAAGAGTTATATCGAGTGGCCCCATTGGGACTATCGCCGTGTGAAGGGTCTGGGCGAGGTGCAGTTGAATGATATCGTAGTATTCAACTTCCCCGCTGGTGATACGCTCTGCTCGGCACCTCAATATCAGGCATACGACTATTACCAGATGTGTTATTCAATCGGTTACCAGCTCTACCCGAACCGTCCTGACCCAGACTCGCTGTCGGCAGAGGATCGTATCCGTTACTTCGATGCCATCTATGCTGCTGGTCGTGCTGAACTCTGGCGCAACCGTGCCGAGTATGGTGAGATTATCACCCGTCCTGCCGACCGTCGCGAGAACTATGTGAAACGTTGTGTAGGACTGCCTGGACAGACGCTGCAGATACGTAATCGCATTGTCTATCTCGATGGTAAGCCCAATAAGGAGCCAGAGAATGTGCAATATACCTACTATGTGAAGTTGAAGCAGGCTATCCCCGACGAGCTTATGCAGGACTTGGGTATCTCAATGGAAGACCTGACAAGTCTGAACACGATGGGTTATATGCCGTTGACTAAGCGTGCATTGACCATGTTGCAGGCTCATAAGGAGATTGTGGAGAGTGTCAAGTTGAATACGGATGCCAGTGATCTGGAAATCTATCCGCTCAATGGTAACAAGCATTGGACACGTGACAATTACGGACCAGTCTGGATTCCGAAAAAGGGCGAATCCATCGCACTTACACTCGATAATATCGCCATTTACGAGCGTCCCATCAAAGTCTATGAGGGTAATGACCTCCAAATTCGTGATGGTCGTATCTATATCAATGGCAAGGAGGCCAAGCGCTATACCTTCAAGATGGACTACTACTGGATGCAAGGTGACAACCGCCACAACTCTGCCGACTCCCGCTATTGGGGCTTCGTGCCTGAGGACCATATCGTGGGTAAGCCGATTTTCATCTGGTGGTCGAGCGATCCAGACCGTCGTGGATTCAGTAGTGTCCGTTGGAGCCGTCTTGGCAACATCGTTGACAATATCAAGTAAGCAGGCTCCATGGAGGTGCTGCTGAGTACAACCTATTTCGGCCCGGTGCAGTGGTATCAGAAACTGCACCGGGCCGAACATGTACAGATAGAACGGTGGGAGAGTTTTCAGAAACAGACCTATCGTAACCGTTGTCTCATCGCTACGACACAAGGCATTCAGGCCTTGACCGTTCCTGTGGTAAGAGGGGAGACATCGCTGATTAAAGACCTCCGAATCAGTGATCATGGCAATTGGCGTCATCTGCATTGGAATGCGCTACAGAGTGCTTACGGTGAGTCACCTTTCTTTGAATATTATCAGGACGATATACGTCCGTTTTTCCAGAATCGATGGGAGTTCCTGCTGGACTTCAATGAAGCCATCCGTGAGAAGATGTGCGAATTGATCGACATTCAGCCGCAGGTTTCATATACAGAGCAATGGCTGGAGAATAGCGCGTCTTTGGATTATCGGGAAGCTATTAACCCCAAGCACCCTGCTCCTGATGCTGATTTCGTGTCAAAGCCTTACTATCAGGTCTATCAGCAGAAACATGGTTTCCTGTCTAATCTATCTATCCTTGACCTCCTCTTCAATATGGGTCCAGAGGGGATTTTCTGGCTTTGAGACATACTATGAGACAAATAAAAAATAAAATTACTAACATTCTATGAAGAAAACCTTGGTTTTGGCATTCTGCCTGGGACTATGTCTCATTGCTGTAGGACAGACGAGACATTTCTATACGTCAGAGCGACTGGCGAGTAACCTGATTACCTGTATCTGTCAGGATAAGGCTGGTTATATCTGGATTGGCACGGAGTATGGCCTGAACAAATACGACGGCTATCGTTTTACCAACTATTTCCATGATGTAAACAATGCAGCCAGCATCAACAGCAATAATGTCACCTCACTTTTTGTTGATCAGAATGGTGGTCTATGGGTTGGTACGGGCATCGGTCTGGCCTATTATAATGATGCTAATGATAATTTCGAGCGAATTCCGTTGGCCAATGTGGAGGCTGCACGTGTCAATGATATTATTCAGGAAGACGACAATCATCTGCTGATCGGAACGGCTGGTTATGGCTTGTTCCGACTTGATATCCGTGAAAAGAAGGTGGTACAGGTAGAGCGCTACGCTACTGGTGATGATGATTATTTCAATCATATATTGATAGACGACCATGGCAATTTCTGGAAAGGTGGGGCAGGAACAGTGATCACTTGCCGTTTGCGCGACAAGACGGTACAGCACTTTGACTCTCCTTATGGTTCCGTGACGACTTTCGTTCCTTATCAGGGCGGTGTCCTCATAGTTTGTCAGCGCGGCCTGATGTTCTATCGTGATGGACAGATTTTAACCGATTTCATCGATACCAGCATCTTCGGCGGAGAGATGGTTCAACTGCGTACCGCCCTTTGTGATGATAAGGGGAACTTATTCCTTGGCACACTTGGCAAGGGACTCTGCTGGGTGCCTCAGGGCTCTCATCGCTTGCAGCGCTATGAGTATGCCAGTCTTTCATTCGACTTGAAGACTACCAACGTATGGGCACTCTATGCCGACAATCAGGATAACCTTTGGGTAGGCTGTCTGAAACGTGGTCTGCTTCTGTTGCCTCAGCAGGAGCCGCAGTTCAGTTCGTGGAGTCTCTCGGCACAGAATGTGAGTGTCGGCGGTTCGGTGACTTCTTTCTGTCTGGGTGATGGAGGCATCACGTGGTGTGCTGTTCAGAATAATGGTATCTATGGTTTCGATGGAAACGGCAAAATGGTAGCCCATCCGGCTTCCCCTCCGAAGACCTATTCAATCTATCGTGACAGACAGGGGGCCTACTGGATTGGTTCCGATGATGGCGTCTATAGCTATAATCCCCTGACGGGTGCCTATTCCAAAGTGTTTACGCTGGAATGTGACTACATCAACTTGATGACTGACGACGGTCAAGGTCGGATGTTTATTTCGACTTACTCCAAGGGCTTTACCTCCTATGATGTCAAGACCAAGGCGATACGTCACTTCTCAATGCGTGATGAAGACAAGGTAAGGGGACGGTTGCATAACAACTGGGTGATGACCATGATGGTAGATAGTCGTGGTAAATTGTGGATTGGCACCTCGGCGAACCTCTGCTGCTATGACCCAGTAAATGACAATTTCCATCCCTACGGCTGGGAGGTGATGCTGGAAGGCAAGACCATCTATTCACTCTATGAAGACCGCGACCATCGTGTCCTTGTAGGAACAGATGCCGGTATCTTCCTATACAATCAGAAGGAAGGTAAAGTGGTGCCGTTGCCTGGGGCTGAGATACTCGCTAACAAAGTCATCTGCGGTATGATACAAGACCAATATGGTGACCTCTGGTGTAGCACGTCGATGGGTATCTGGCAGTATCAGCGCGATGAGCAGCGTTGGATCACGCATGTTAGCGGTAATGGCCTGACAACCAGAGAGTATGTTCGTGGCCTGTCCATGCAGGATGCTTCGGGTAGTCTCTTCTTTGGTATTAGCGATGGTATTACAACATTCCATCCCGCCGCTCTGCGTGATGCACATCCCACTAAGGAGGCCGTCCATCTGACAGGACTGTTCATAGGCAGCAACCCCGTGAATTGTAATACGCTTTCCGATGGTACACGTGTGATGACCGAGCCTTTGGCCGATAGTCATCATTTCACCCTCTCCTATATCGACAATACCTTCACGATGGAGTTCTCGCTCTTCAACTACGCCAATACAGATAATGTCGTCTTTGAGTATCGGATGAACGGTGCGAAGGAATGGTCTCAGACGAATGTGGGCAGCAATGTGATATCGTTCAATCATATCCAGCCTGGTTCCTACACCCTGGAAGTGAGAGCCAATGAGAATGGTGTCTATACTGAACCACAGACTTACTATATCGTCGTGCGTGCCCCCTGGTATCGTTCCGCGTGGGCGTACCTTATTTATATATTAGGTGCATTCGGCATCATCGGTCTGATTGGATGGAGCTGGAAGAAAAGCACCACTCGCCAGCTCGATGAGGAGAAAATGAAGTTCCTTATCAATGCCACTCATGATATCCGTTCGCCGCTGACGTTGATCATGAGTCCACTCCACAAGCTGCTGCGGCAGGATTTCGATAGTGAGGTGAAGAATGAACTGAATACCATCGAGCATAATGCCCAGCGCATTCAGAATCTGGTGAATCAGATATTGGATATCCGCAAGATCGACAAACAGCAGATGAAGCTGCAATGCCAGGAGACGGATATGGTGCAGTATGTGGGTAACATCCTGAAATCCTACGAATATACGGCCAAGGAACGGAATATCGATTTCCGTTATGCCCCTTCTGTCGATAAGTTGAAGGTGTGGCTCGACCGCAATGCCCTCGATAAGATTGTGGATAATCTGCTCTCTAATGCTTTCAAATATACCTATGACAACGGTACCATCGAGGTGCGTGTATCGGAAGAGGGTACAGAGAATGCCGTACTGCAGGTAATAGATAATGGCATGGGCATCAAGGGCGATGCAACCAAGATTTTCGAACGATTCTATCAGGGCAGCAACTCGCGTTCTGTCCATATCGAGGGTACGGGCATCGGTCTGAACCTCTGTAAGATGATGGTTGAGATGCATCACGGCTCTATCATGGCTGCCAATCGCGACGATGCTCAGGGCAGTATCTTCACGGTAAAACTGCCGCTGGGCAAGAGTCACCTGAAGGCCGAGGATATTCTCATACCTGATGAGACAGACAAGGCACAAAGGCCTAAGGCACAGTCTAACTATCGTGTACTGGTGGTCGATGACGATGTGGAGATAGGTACCTATATCCAGCAAGAGCTTGGTATCTACTATAAGGTGACACCTGTGACAAGCGCTCGTGAGGCCCTTCGCCTGTTGCTGGGTGCCGAGGAAGATAGGCAGTTCGACCTCGTCGTGAGTGATGTGATGATGCCTGAGATGGATGGATTCACCATGCTTCGCATGATTAAGACCAATATGAACATCAGTCATATCCCTGTGGTGATGCTGACCTCTAAGTCGGATGTCGCCAACCGTCTGGAAGGTCTGGAGAAGGGGGCTGATGCATTCCTGGCCAAGCCATTTGACATGGATGAGCTCCATGTCATCATCAACAACCTGATCAGCAAAAACCTACGCCTGAAGGGTAAGTTCTCTGGTGTCCAGCAACAGAAAGACAAGGTCGTTGAGACAAAAGTGAAAGGTAACGACGAGGTGCTGATGGAACGTATCATGAAGGTGGTCAACGATCATCTCTCCGACAGCGACTTCAATGTAGAGGTGCTTACCAAGGAGGTCGGCATCAGTCGTGCCCAGCTTCACCGAAAGATGAAAGAGATGACAGGATTACCCATCAGTGAGTTCATCCGAAACATCCGTCTGGAACAGGCTGTACGTCTCTTAAAGGAGCAGAAAATCAATGTGACGCAGGTGGCATACACTGTAGGATTTAGCAATCTTGCACACTTTTCTACCGTCTTCCGTAAGCAATTTGGTGTCTCACCGACCGAATATATTGAGCAAAATCTGCAAGAAGAGACAAAAATGCAATGAAACGAAACGTACGTTAAACCCCGTAATAGAAAATCTGCCTACCTTTGCGGCAGATTTTTTTATTTCTAATTTTTATTATTAACTAACAAAACCAAACGTATGAGTTTCAAAGCAATGAAAACGACGAGGAGATTCCTTATGATGCTCGCGTTGATGGCATGGCCTTTACTGTTGTCAGCACAGAGCGTTCTTAAAGGTAATGTGAAGGACGATGCGGGTGAGCCTGTCATCGGTGCTACTGTTAGAGAAGTTGGTACGAATACTGCTACGGTGACCGACTTTGATGGAAACTTCGAACTTAAAAATGTTTCGAAGAATGAAATTAGTGTATCTTATGTGGGCTTCCTGACACAGACAATTAATGTGAAAGGCAGATCTTTTGTTAATGTGACGCTACAGCCAGATCAAAAGTTGCTTGATGAGGTTGTAGTTGTTGGTTATGGTACAATGAGGAAGAGTGATGTGACCGGTGCTGTTAGCAGAGCCAATATTGATGCTTTCGAGAAGAGTGCCAACACGAACCTCGCCCAGTCATTGCAGGGTACGGTGCCAGGACTTAACGTTGGCCAGTCCACTTCTGCAGGTGGAAATCCAGAAATGTCCATTCGTGGTGCCAATACCATTTCTGGTAACACTTCTGTTCTTGTCATCCTTGATGGTATCATCTATACTGGTGGCCTTTCCAGCCTCAACCCCGCTGATATCGAGAGCGTTGATGTATTGAAGGATGCTTCCTCAACAGCTGTCTATGGTGCTCAGGCTGCTAATGGTGTGCTGCTCATTACTTCTAAGAAGGGTGCCAAAGGTAAGGCTAAGGTGAATTTCTCAAGTAGCTATAGTTTCCAGACACCTACCCATAAGTTGAACACCATGAACCGTAACGAGATGCTCAATTTTGACAACGAGTGCCTATGGCAGTATTCTAAGACTAAAGAATCAGGTTATACCCAGCAGGACCCGAACTTCAAACTCTCTGAGCGTATGCCTGATGCATGGATGACTGACGACCAGGGCAACATAATCCCGGGTGACTACAACTGGTGGGATGACTTTATCCGCACAGGTTATATTTGGGAGAATAAGTTGAATGTCTCTGGTGGTAGCGATGCTATGTCATACCTGATTTCTGTGGGTAACACTCAGCAGCAGAACTACATACTTAACGATGACTATACTCGTAACTCAATCCGTGTGAACCTTGATATTCAGCCGGTTAAGTGGTTGAAGGCAGGTATTCAGGCTTTCGGCTCTTTTGAGAACCGCGATGGTGCATCACCATACCTCCCATTCCTTGTCGAGTGTAGCCCACTGACCAAGCCTTATGATGAGAATGGTGACATGATTCATTATCCTGCTCACGATGCCCGTGAGAACCCGTATCATAATACATTGGTAGATGACTATGATCGCACTAATTCGTTCTTTGCAAACATCTATGGTGAGGTTCAGCTGCCTTTGAAAGGTTTGACCTATCGCCTCAATTTTGGTAATAACTACCGCATCTCTGAGCATCATTATGCCAGCGAGTTTGCTGAGAATAACAATGGTTCGGCTTATAAGCACCACGGAACCTACTATGATTATACGCTCGACAACATTCTGAACTATATGAATGACTTTGGTAAGCATTCAGTAGGTGCAACACTGGTATATGGTGCTTCACGCCGTAAATATGGTTATACAGCAGCTGATGCCAAACTCTTCCCACGTATGACTCTGGGCTACAACTCACTTGAGCTTGCTTCTACTCAGAACACCAATTCTGATGCATGGATGGAGACACTGCTTTATCAGATGGCTCGCGTAAACTATTCTTATGATACCCGTTATTTGTTAACTGCTACCATACGCCGTGATGGTTTCTCAGGTTTCGCTGATAACAACAAGTCGGCTGTGTTCCCATCAGTAGCCCTTGGTTGGGTGATAACCAATGAGGAGTGGTTCAAGGTTCCTCAGTTGGACTACTTAAAACTTCGTGCAGGTTGGGGTACTAGCGGTAACCAGACAGCTCGTTACTCTTCAATGGCTCGTGTGAACTCTTCCATCGGCTATATCTTTGGTGACGGTGTGTCAGGATCCATGAAACAGGAACTTGCCTCTTTGGCCAATAACGACCTGAAGTGGGAGAAAACCTCTGGTTTCAACTTCGGTCTTGACTTCGCCTTGTTCAATAACCGCATCTCTGGTAATATCGAATATTATACCACGAAAACCAAGGACTTGCTTTATGATGTTGCCATTCCTTCTATTACTGGTTTTACCTCTATCAGATCGAATGTCGGTGAGATCCAGAACAATGGTTTTGAGATCACCATCAACTCTCGTAATATCATTACGAAGGACTTTGAGTGGACATCAATGTTCAACTTCTCAACAAATAGCAATAAGATCAATAAACTGGCTGGTCTTGACACCAATGGCGACGGTGTTGAGGATGACCTCACATCTTCTTCATTGTTCATTGGAGAACCGCTTTCTGCTATCTACGACTATACTATTGACGGTATTTGGCAGGTTGGTGACGATATCCCCGAAGGTTTCCACCCAGGAAACTATCGCATTGTTGATATCAATAACGATGGTAAGATTGATGAGAACGACCGCAGTGTAATTGGTAAGGCAGATCCTTCTTGCCGCATGGGCTTGCTCAATACATTAAAGTACAAAGGCTTCACATTGAGTTTCTTCCTCAATGCCGTTCTTGGTGGTAGCAAGAGCTATATGGGTAAGAACTCTTATGCTGAGCTCGTGAATGACAATACGCTTCGTCATAACCGCTATACCGAGCAAGTGGATCACTTCTGGACTCCAAGCAACACTGATGGTATCTATGCTCTTTATAATGCAAATCCTGCCATCAATCCCTATCGCTACGAGAACCGTTCGTTCCTGCGCTTACAGGATATCACCCTTTCTTACGATCTGCCCAGACAATGGATGCAGACCATTGGTATCGACGGTATCAATGTTTATATGAGCTGCAAGAACCTGCTGACTATCACAGGTTGGAACGGTTGGGATCCAGAGCCTAATAAATCATATTCTGACATCAATGGTCAGACCCGCTATACTGGAAGCTGTTATGAGCACGAACCAGTTATGAAAAGTGTAACATTTGGTGTCAATATAAATCTTTAATTGCTATTTCACATGAAAAAGATATTTTTATTCACTGTTTTATCAGCCTTAATGCTGACAGGGTGTAACGAAGACAAGTTCCTTGAGGAGAAGGCTCTTGACTTCAATTCTGCATCCAACTCTTACAATACGAAAGCAGATTTTGATGCATCAATCACCGAACTCTACTTTTTGACTCGTGAAGAGTTCTATACCACTTACGATCGTACGACAGATCTTTCTAAGGTTGCCGACATGTGGATCACTGCTGATCCTTTGCAGTCAAACGTGACTGCCGACTTCTCTCCTTCAGGTTCTATCGCCAAGTTCTATTGGGATGAGAACTATAAGCTCATTGCTCAGGCTAATACTGTTATCAGTCGTCTGCCTGCAGCTACTGGTTTGACTGATGATCAGAAAAAAGAATTTGAGGCAAAAGCCCGTTTCTTCCGTGCTCTCGGTTATCGTACACTGGTTCTCCTCTATGGTGATGTACCTCTTCAGATTGAGGAGGTGAAGACTCCGAAGACTGACTACACTCGCGAGTCGAAAGAGAAAGTATGGGCTCAGGTCGTTGAGGATCTTGAGTATGCTGTTGCAAACCTTCCAGAAATCAATGCCGTCAAAGACGGTGAAATTAGTAAGCCTGCTGCCAACATGCTGCTGTCAGAGGTCTATCTGGCTACAGGTGCTAACGACAAGGCGGTTAATGCTGCATCTGCTGTGATTAATAATCCAAATCTTGCGTTAATGACACAACGTTTTGGTTCACAGGCAAAAGAGGATGGTGACGTATTCTATGATCTTTTCCGTCCCAATAATCAAAATCGTGCTTCTGGTAATACTGAGGGTATCTGGGTGATTCAGTTTGAGACCAATGTTGATGGTGGTGGTAACAATACCAGCCATTTCTTCTGGAATCCTGGTAGTTTCTGGGGTGAGCGTTTCTTTGCTCCTCAGGTGGATAAGTTCCAGATTATCGCTCCTAATGGCACAAATATCCAACTCTTTAATTGGCCTATTGGTGATATGACAGGTGGCCGAGGTATCGGTACACACTACGCAGTCGATCATCTATACAATGGTATTTGGAAGGACGATTTCGATGATATGCGTAATTCTGAGTATAATTGGCCTCGTCGCTTTAAGATACATCGCCCAGAGGCGATGAAGGATTTCCCAGAACTCGCTGCCGCTTTGTCTGATGGATATTTCGATTTGGAAAATCCAAGACTGCCCGAAGGCTACTCGATGACGACAGGTTTTGCTGGTGGTGTAAATGCTACAACACAGATTCCAAACCGCTTTATGTGTGGTTACTCTACAAAGATGACAACACCATTCCATCACCCAGATGCTCAGTATCAGAACAAGGCAACTTATCAGCTTGCTGGAACAGGTGGTAAGACGTATACTGATCAGTACTTCTATCGTTTGGCAGAGGCTTACCTGCTACGTGCAGAGGCTTATGTAAACTTAGGTAAAAATGCTGAGGCTGCTGCTGATATTAACGTGCTTCGTACACGTGCACAAGGTAAACCTGTAACCGCAGAACAGATGAGTATTGATTTCATTCTTGACGAGCGTCTTCGTGAATTGGTATGTGAAGAAAAGCGTCGTCTGACCTTGGCTCGTACGGGTAAACTTGCTGAACGCATCAAAAAGTATAATCCTTACTTCAGTGCACAATATAGCGCAGACAAGAAGGATTACGATGCTCACTTTGATTTATTCCCTATTCCTCTGTCAGCTATTCAGGCTAATAAGGATGGAGAGCTGAAGCAGAATCCTGGTTATTAATATTCCTTATAGATAATTAATAGGTTAGTTTTCTCTCAAAGAGATCCCCGCTGAAGATTCAGCGGGGATTTTTATTTCCTCAGTTTCTGCACATATTTCACGGGCTCACCCTTACCTTTGAGGATACTCGCAAAGGTCTGTGGCTTAATTGTAACAGGACCGTGCATAAATTCAGGAATGTTATAGCATCTCATGTACTGACGGTGATAATCTGGGTTAGCGGTTGGCAGTTCAAAGGGTTTAGTACCATGCCCATTATTGTCGATATGGGCAAAGAAGGGACGGGTATAGGCACCATCGTCACGGCGACTACTGAAGACAACCCATTTGCCATTGCTCGACCAAGAGTGATAACTCTCCGTGTCAGTAGAGTTTATTTCTTGGATAGCTCTTGCCTTGCCTGTTTGAAGGTCTAGCAACCAGAGGTCGGCATCATGATGCCAGATATGAAAGACTCCGTATTCAGCAAGGGTGAACATCAAATAGCGACCATCGGGTGAGATGCGTGGTAGGGTGGCGCTCTTGTTGAGACTATCGGCAGAGAAGACAAGTTCACGTGGGCCGAATTCCATTGTCTCTGGGTTAAAACTCTTACGGTAGATATTGTATTTTATTTCCTGAAAGCGTTTGATAATTTCATCGACTTGAGATAAGACAGAGTCTTTCCATTCAAAGTGGGCACTACAATAGTAGAGAGTCTTGCCATTAGGAGCCCAGGTGGGGAACACCTCCAGTTCATCGGTAGCGTTCTCAAGATTGGTGATTTCTCCCTTGTCGATGTTGTAGGCAATAAGATCACTCTGTGAGTCATAGACTTCAATTTTGTTACGATGGGTGGTGTGGAAACTCTGAGCGGTCATATTAGTAGAATAGACAATCATTTTCAGAAAGGGATGCCATGCTGGATAGACACCTGTCGTAAGAATGGAGTCGTTCTTCATGTCTACTTTCTTGATGTATCCATCGTAGGTGATGATAGTACCACTGTGGTTTTGACGAGCGTGGAACTGTAAGCGCTCAGGGTTGTATTGTTGATAGCTGTGGCAGTTGATGCACTGTCTGTCCTTCTCAAGGCTGCATAGCACATTGTCGTAGATAACGCTTTCATCATAGTTTTCTAGACAGCGTTGTTCAATCGTCAGGGACTTGTAATCGACAAAGGAGGGAAAGATAAGACGATAACTTAAGTAACTGTCAATACTATCAGGCGACACGAAAAAATGAAAGGGCTTGTAATGCGTCCATTGATCTGCTTTGCGAGCATAGACATCCACAGAGATGGCACCGCCTTTTGCCTTTTTTGTCAGCATGCGCCAGTCGTCCATTTCAGGCTTTTCATTATCAGCAAAGACAAACTCCTCATCACCTACTGCATAGCGAGTGATTACCTCATCGGCCTCTTCGTCAAGTTTAAACGTAAGCGGAGCAATGTTAATGGGGATGGTCACGTTGGTATAGTCGGGATATATGCAAGGCAATGCCTTGGAATCGGTAAATACCTCTGGTATGGAAGGCCTTGAACAGCCAATCATCCCCAGCCCAAACCCGATAAATGCAATAATCTTGATTTTCATATTTAGTATTCTGGTAAATGATTCATTAAATAGTAGTCATAATAATAAGTATCTCCGAAGAATGGGTAGAGTTCCTGACGAACTACCTCCATATCTTCATTATTATAGTTGGGTGCCAAGGACATGAAACGTCCGAAATTGGCTTTAATACTTGTATCGAAAGGCATCATATCCACTTCTTTCCTTCCTTCTATCTGTCCATAGAGATAGGCGGCTTCTTGGTAATAGCGTGGAATAGGGCCTTGGGGATATAGTGTGGTATACGCTTTGAAATGATACCAAAACTGGTTGATGTCCTTAGTCCACAAGGTGGCTAGTAGCGTCTGTTCTAGGAAGATGGGGTCATTGGTATAAGTGCTTCTTGCTAGAAGTGTCATGAGAGTGCGCTCGGTATAGCCCTCATCACCACCAAGTGAGTTGTCGTAATGTAGCATATGGGTAATAGGTTCACGTTCTGGATCTTTAGCAATAAGTTCAGGATGTTCTAGAAGAGTTTCTATCTGTTTGGCCCAGTCACTATAGAATAAGGTCTGCTTCATGATGTCGATGTACTTACGAGTCAGATGTTTATCACCGTCGAGCAAAGCGCAGTTTGTCAGAAACTGAAAGTCCTCTGTACTGAAATCAAGTTCCACTCCCATTTCCATACATAGACGATTGCAATAGTTTAGCATACCGTATTGATAATACATGAGTGGCCCAATAACCAACATTAGGCGCATGCCAAAAGGGGCGGCGTAAGCCTTGGAACCGTTTTTGTAAAGGAACATATTATCACCCTGTCTACCAATACGTGACAGAGCGAGGTTACGCATCATTACGATAGAACGTGTTGGCTCGTCCTTCTGAGTAGCAGCATCCTCTAACACTCCCTTCCAGTCGAGATTAGCGATACAATGCTGCATGGTCAATTCGTGGTGGAAGTTCTCATCCTTCATCCAAAAAGTGTAGATACCACCAACAAGCAAGATAATCGTAACACCTTGACACATCAGATAATACGACTTCTTTATGGGTTTGATCATATCACGGCCATTACGGTAGGTCGTAACTAGAATGATAAAAAACAGAGCCAGCAGATAATAAGGCGTATAATAGGTATGGTATTCCTCTGTGGTATAGAAAAGCGGTAATTCTGCCCAATATATATTGCCTAAATTTATCTGGTGGAAAACGAAATGATAGCAGAATAATGGCACAGCAGCCACACTTAGGATGGCCATTATATTAAGAATGATTGCTTCGGTGCGTCTAGCAAGTAATTGCCACGACCAAATGCCCATCAGCAGGGCTGCTACCAATCCATATATGCCAAAGAGTGGATAGCCTAACGCACAGACGATAAAGATATAGACGGTGTGCATATAGTATCTATCTGGGATGCATTTAAAGCCCCATAACATAGTTACGACAGCGGTAGTACCGATGGTCGGAACAAAGAAAAAACCCTTAAGTTTCAATATATAAATCCAATATCCTAAAGACATATTGGCAAGCAAAAGAATAGCTACAGGTATAAGTAATAGGATAGCCCATCTATTTGGGATACGGAAAGTATGTTTTGTCAAGACCATCAATAACAGCCACCAAGCACAGAGCATTGATACGCCTAACCATGGATAATACAGGAACTGTGTGAACCATGTACCTATCCATGTGAGCAGGCCGCCAGGTACTAGTAACTGCTCTTTCAAGAACAGCGTAGAATTGAGGAAGAGGCTTTTCTCCTGTATCTTCCATAGTTGATCACTCTCAAATAGAAGCAACCCCCCTGCTATTATTATTAATGCTCCCAGCCAAATTGCCAAGGCAAGATGCTTTTGTTTAATTTTCATCCCAATAAATCATAAAGTATTGTAAACTTGGATGCAAAAATACAAAAAAACGGACGGAAATTACTATATTTGCAAAAATAAAAGTAGAAAAATATGAAGAGAATCATTATCACCCTGACAGTTCTGTATGCCTGTCTATCATTGATGGCTGTTGATCTCACGAAAACAACCATTGTTTATCATACAGATGATGCGCCTTTGGTGAAACAAATGGCACAAGTGTTGGCCGACGATATTGAGCGGGTTTCTGGATCCCGACCACAAGTTTGTGATCAAAAAAGTGGTTATTCCAATATCATAATCTGTACGGTAGGCCATACTAAGTTGCACAAGGAACTGCGAGGTACATGGGAACGTTATGCGATTGATACACGTGGCAACAATCTTTATATCACAGGTTCTGATGCCCGTGGTTTGGCTTACGGTGTTCTGCATGTTAGTGAGACCATAGGTGTCAGCCCTTGGTATTGGTTTGCTGATGTTCCTGTTAACGTTTCTAATAAACGCGTATTTGATTATACAGAGAATTATGTCAGTTCATCACCAACAATCAAGTATCGCGGTGTATTTATTAACGATGAGGACTGGGGGCTGAAGACTTGGGCTGAACACAATTATGAAAAGGAACTTGGTGATATAGGCCCCAAGACATACGATCGAATTTGTGAACTCATTCTTCGACTTAAGGGCAATATGCTTGCCCCGGCTATGCACACATGCACTGGTGCCTTTTATAGTCATCCTGAAAGTCAGAAGATAGCAGACAAGTGGGGCATTATGATTACTACCAGTCACTGCGAGCCGCTGCTTTTTAATAATGCTTCACCTTCAGAATGGGATAAGGCAATTGATGGTGAGTGGAATTATGAAACAAATAGTGCTACTATCCTCAGGAAACTCGACAATCGAATTCGTGAGACAGCAGCCTTTGATAATATCTACACAATGGGCATGCGCGGATTGCATGATGAGGCGATGAAAGGTAGCACAAATCCAACTGATCGTGCCCGTACCTTAGAGAATGTTTTTGCTAAACAACGTGCTATCCTTGAGAAATACAAAAACACCAAGGCAGAAAAGTTGCCTCAAATATTTGTACCGTATAAAGAAACCCTTGACATCTATGATGCCGGTCTGCATGTGCCAGAGGATGTCACAATAGTATGGCCCGATGATAATTATGGCTACATGAAGCGTGTCAGCAACCCCAGCGAGCAAAAGCGCAAGGGTGGTAGCGGTGTTTATTATCACCTTTCTTATCTTGGTACGCCCCATGACAACCTCTGGATAGCTACTACGGCCCCAATGCTAATGTATGAGGAATTGCTGAAGGCCTATTCTGCTGGGGCTGATCGATATTGGCTGCTTAATGTTGGCGATATTAAACCAATGGAAATAGAGACTCAAATGTTCTTTGACATGGCCTATAATTTTCAGTCTTTCACTTACGACAATGCAAATGTCAAGCAGGCAGAGTGGCTGGCTAAAGTCTTTGGAGAGAAATATCGAACAGCTTTCCAATTCATCCTTGATCATTATTATCGACTGGCATGGGATCGTAAGCCTGAGTTCATGGGTTATGAATTTGAGTGGAGCGGCAAAGAAAATGACCGCTTGCATGACACAGATTTTTCATTTGAGACTGGCACAGCTCAAAAGCGCCTTTCTGATTATCAGACCATCTGTGATACTTATGATATTATCGAATGTGAGGTATCTGCAGAATTGCGCCCAGCCCTGTTCGAATTGCTCGGATATGCCGTTCACTCAGCCTATGAGATGAACCGCAAGTTCCTTTATGCCCAAAGAAATCATGAAACGGGCAGTTCTGTCTTTGCAGACCTTGCAAATTGTGCCAATCAAGAGATTGAACGTTTACGCAAACGGTATAATACCCAACTTAATGGTAAGTGGAATCAGATGATTTCCGAAATACCTCCTGGATTTTGTGCAAAATATCAGCTGATGCCAGAGTTTTGCGAGGCTCCGACTGATGCCTATAAATTACCTGCCGATCAGTTCCATCCAGACTTTAGTAATAAGATTGACCTCTCGTCGCTAGCTATTGATGAACCGTTCCGTCTGCTTGATGGCATAGGCACCAACTGGAAGGCTCTTCAACTTGGTCAGCCTCTTGATATGCAATATACGGGCAGCATCAACATTCCCATCCCCTCAAATTTCTGTGCAAAGTCATCGTCTATTATACTCTGTATCTCTGTTGTTCCTATGTGGCCTGTCTCAACTGATCGCAGCAACCGCTTTGCAGTGAGTGTCGATGACAGTGAGCCTCAGATTTGTGAAAACAAATTCAAGGAGTGGGGACATGAATGGAAGATTCAAGTTCTTGAAAATCGCAAAGAGTTTGTTTTAACGTTCCCTCTTGATATGGCTCGTCAAGAGCATATCATCACACTCTCCATTATTGATCCCGGGCAGATTATTCAGAAGATTACATACAATTAATTCTGTTCATTCCGTATCTTTCCAACATCTATGCTGCAATAATTGCGAAGAGAATTGTTAAGGCCATCATGCCAGTATCATCTGTGGCGACAGGAAAAAACTTCACGTTAAATTTTACTAGTACAAATAGCAGATTTCTAGCATAAAAGTTTGGAGGTTTCAGGATTTGTTCGTACCTTTGCAACCGTCGAACGAATAGTTCCGACCCGCAAGGGTTTGCTTAACCGCAATTAATTGGGAATGGAGTGAGAATCTCCGACTGTCCCGCAG
>Ga0256404_1005430_pt1 | contig 22544 bp, 19 predicted proteins | sample RumenRJG_01DNA_FD_185990 | JGI IMG/M metagenome (GOLD analysis project Ga0256404, IMG submission 185990) | Bovine rumen microbial communities from Lethbridge, Alberta, Canada - RJG_01 | ecosystem: Host-associated > Mammals > Digestive system > Stomach > Rumen | place: Canada: Alberta | collected...
GGGGTGACATAGAGGCTGTTGATGATGAGCTCCTTGCTGACCTTCTTCGGGAGACCCAGAAACTGCACGGCAGCGTTGATCTTGAGCACTTCCTTGAGGGATAGCGGCTCTCCCTCCTTCCCTGAAACTCCGGCGGAGAGCAGCGCAAGGGCCGCGGCGCTCTCGGCGTCCCCGGATACCGCGGGCGCCGATATGAACGGCAGGGCGGCCATGACAAGGGCTGCTGCCCCTTTCCTGATAAAACTTCTCATCTGCTTTCCTCCTTTTCGTGAGATGCGCCGGCGCTTTCACCTGCGGCCTTTTTCCTGAGGCTCTCAAGCGTCATGCTGCAGCCGTCGGGAGTAACCGTCATTGACGCGGTCTCCTTTCCCTCATAGGTGAACCTGAATACCGCCTTCCCGAAGATCGCGAGGGGCTTCAGGAACGAGTCCTCGGTGCAGTAGAGCGCCTTCATGTTCCGCCCGGCCGTATCCGGGCTGTTAGCGAGCTTCACGGTGTTCTCGCGGTCGAGATCGAACACGAGAAGCATCTCATGGCCGTCGGTCACCCTCATGTCAGTGAGGGCAACTCCGCCGCCCACCTTCACCGGGAACTCAATCTTCCTCCCGACCTCGCTGTTGAACTCGTCCTTTGCCTCGTCAAGAGGGTTCTGCACCGGCAGAATCACGTACTTTACGATAAGCCCGACGGCGAGCGCCGCGAGCGCCGCGGCGGTTATCTTCACCGCCGCTCCTGATGTGTATCTCATGCTGTTCTGCCTCCCCGTGTATTTTCTCATGAAACGGCGCCTTTCCCACGATTTTTTCAGTCAGGGGCAGAATGCATGTCTCCGGAAATGTGCCGCATGTCACATGGCACAGACGGATTCCTCTTGTGCTAAACTTTCCTTACATACTTGTATGCAGGGCTGTTTCCGGGCATGAGGCACTGATACCGGAGGAAACGGCTTAATAACAATTAATAATCGCGGCCCCAGGGGATGCGCGATCAGTGTACGGGAGGATTTCTCCTGAATCATTCGGGGGATCTTTTTCTGATGAAAGTTGAACTGATTTCCACAGGCGATGAGGTCATGGAAGGCTTCATCGACGACACAAACTCCTCATGGATCAGCCGCCGCCTGATTGACCGCGGCATAGAAGTCTCGCGCAGGAGCTCGACAGGCGATGACAGGGAGGCAATCTCCGCTGTCATAAAGGAGTGCTCCGGGCGCGCTGACGTCGTGATAGTGAACGGTGGCCTCGGGCCGACGACTGACGATTTGACGACTGAGGCGGCAGCTGCCGCCGCAGGAGTTCCGGTAGTCAGGAACAGTGCCTGGGAGAGCCGGATCAGGGACTGGTTTGCCGCAAGGAACAGGACCATGACCGACAACAACCTGAAGCAGGCTGATCTCCCCGAGGGCGCCGAGGTCATCGACAACCCGGCGGGAACGGCCTGCGGCTATCAGATGAGGATAAACGGCACTGAGTTCTTCTTCACCCCCGGCGTGCCGTCCGAGTTCAAAAGGATGTGCGATGATCATATCCTCCCCGCAATTTTCAGCAATGTGCCTGACGACACCGTCATCCTCCGCTATTTCCTTCTCGGCATCGGCGAGTCATCCATAGGGAAGCGCCTTTCCGGGATTTCCTGGCCGGAGGGCATCACCATCGGCTACCGGGCGTTCTTCCCCTATCTCGAGATCAAGATTACCGCGAGGAAAACCGGCGCCTCGGAGCTCTCTGCCGCGGAGACCATGCTCCTCCGGGAGATCTCGCCATGGCTCGTCGGAAGGAAGCAGCTCGACATGGCCGGCAACATCTCGAAGCTTTCCGGCGTCATACCCCTGCAGGTCCTCGAGTACGGGACGAGGGGAAGGCTCATCAGGGAGATAGCCGGGGCCATGGAGTCCGTGAGCTGCCGCCTGAAGCCTCTCCCCGAGACTGCACATGATCTCCTTGCCTACATCAAGCCCGAGCGCTGCCGGACCATCGCGGTCGGACGCGAGACTGAGAACGGCATTCCCGTCGCCTACTGGGGCGGGCTCAGGGGCTTTGCGGTCACCATCCGCATGCCGGGGCGCGATCATGAGCGTTTCCTGGACTTCGCTGCGGCCGCAGCGCTTGACATGCTGCAGCGCGCGCTGAGCGGGCACCGTCCTGATGTCAGGTATGAGATGGCAGAGATCACCGAAGAGGCCGACGTCTGATGGTCCTCCGAATCGCCCATGCGAATTTCGCCCGCGGCTACCGCGGCGGAGAGAGGCAGACCGAGATCCTGATCCGCGAGCTCTCGAAGCGGGATGACGTGGAGCAGACGCTCTTCACCGGGCACAGCTCCGAGCTCGCCGCGAGGCTTGCGGGAACTAAGGGGCTCAGAATTGCTGAGACCTCAAGGCTCGGAGGGCACCTCAGGGGCGGGTTCGACGTGCTGCAGGCCCATGAGGCCAAGGCGGCGCACTGGGCATATCTCGAGCATCTTGCCCACGGCGAGCCCTACGTCATCACCCGCCGCGTGCCGGAGAAAATCAGGGAGAGCTTCTTCAACCTCAGGGTCTACCGCAATGCCGCCTGCACGGTCGGCCTCTCATCCGTCATCTGCGATGAGCTCCGGAGCTTTCCAGGTGTGAGGGAGGTGAGGAGAATACCCTCATCCTGCTATCACCTTGATCATGATGACAAAGCTGCCGCAGCCATCCGGGAGAAGTATCACGGACGGTTCCTCGTCGCACAGGTAGGCGCCCTCGTTGACCGGCACAAGGGACAGCGGGTGCTTCTCGAGGCAGCCCGGATCCTCCGTGACAGATGCCCTGACATGCTGTTCCTCTTCCTCGGGAGCGGCGCTGACGAGTCAGTTCTCCTTGAGGAGAGCCGGGGGCTTGATAATGTGATCTGGCTTGGCTTTCAGAAAAATGTCGGCGATTATCTGGCCGCCGTTGATGTTATGGCATATCCGTCCCGAATCGAGGGGCTCGGTTCTGCTATCCTAGACGCCATGGATTTCGGCGTTCCGGTAATCGCGGCCCGGGTCGGCGGCATACCTGACATCATCAGAAGCGGCAGCAACGGCATTCTCTTTGAGTCAGGAGATGCCGCGGCTCTCGCTGACGGGCTTGAGAGGCTCAGAAACGACGCTGCCCTCCGGGAAAGTCTCGCGGGGCAGGCCCGTGCGGACCTCTCCGCGTTCTCACCGGAGGCTATGGCCGGATCCTACTTGGCATTGTATCGGGATATCTGCGGCGCGGGGAAGGGCTGATTATGGCTGATGAGAAAATCACCGGAGTGGTTATAACGCTCAATGAGGAGCGCAATATCGGGGACTGCCTCAGAAACTTGAAGCAGGTCTGCTCCGAGCTCATTGTCGTTGACTCAAGGAGCTCGGATCTCACGGTTGACATCGCCGAGGAGGAGGGCGCCACCGTCATGGTGCAGCGCTACCTCGGCGACGGGCCGCAGAAGAACGTCGCGCTCCCGAAGGCACAGAACAGGTGGATCCTGTCACTCGACGCGGATGAGCGCCTGAGCGACGAGATGGTCGAGGCCATAAAGGGGCTCAGCCTCTCTGATACCGAGCATGACTCGTTCTCCTTCCCGAGACGGAATTTCATCGGCAGCCGCTGGATAAAGCGCTGCGGCTGGTACCCTGACCGCTGCGTGAGGCTCTTCAACAAGGAGAAGACGAAGTTCCGCGAGGTCAAGCAGCACTCCTATGTTGAAGGTAAGAATATCGGGGAGCTTAAGGGAGACATACTCCATTACTCCTTCAAGAACGTCGGCGAGCTCTTCGCGAAGCCTGACCGCAACTTCTCGACCCGCGGCGCGAAGATCCTTTACGAGCAGGGGAAGAAGACCAGCGCCCTGGGGCCCTTTATTCACGGCTCCGCGGCCTTTTTCCGCCAGTACATCCTGCGCCTCGGCTTCCTTGAGGGCGTGGACGGCTTCAGCGTGTCGCTGAGCGCCGGCGTCAACCACTACCTCAAGTACGCGAAGCTCCTCGAGTACTACCGTGACGAGAAGGTTCTCGGGGGCGAGGACTTCAACCGCGTCTGGTAGGGCGTGAAAAGAGCAGTTTTTCTTTTCTTACCAATTCAGATGGATTTGCTATACAATAGGACTGCGTCTTATTCAGGCGCATCCGGCCTGTGCCGGATGGGCCTTTTGTGTTTTTGACATGAGGATCGGTAAATGCCAATAAAAATACCTGACGGCCTGCCGGCCGCGGAAACCCTCCGTTCGGAAAACATCTTTGTCATGACCGAGTCAAGGGCAGCCCACCAGGACATCCGTCCGCTCAGTGTGCTGATCCTCAACCTCATGCCGAAGAAGATCGAGACGGAGACGCAGCTCATGAGGAAGCTGTCCAACACCCCGCTCCAGGTATCGATTGACCTGCTCCGGATTGACGATCACGTGTCGAAGAACACCCCGAAGGCCCACATAGACACGTTCTACGAGAGCTTTGACGAGGTGCGCGACCGCTATTACGACGGCATGATCATCACCGGCGCCCCGCTCGGCACCGTACCGTTCGCCCAGGTCAAGTACTGGAAGACCTTTGTCGAGATCGCGGAGTGGTCGAAGAGCCACGTCACCTGCACCATGTTCCTCTGCTGGGCAGCGCAGGCCGCGCTCAACGTGTTCTATGACATGCCGAAGCGCACTCTCGCCGAGAAGCTGAGCGGCGTCTACTGGCACAACAGGGCGCACTCGAATGATCCGCTGATCCGCGGCTTTGACGACATCTTCCTCGCCCCGCACTCGCACTTCGCGAGCTTCCAGACCGAGGACATCCTCCGCGAGTCGGATCTGCATATCCTCGCCTCGTCGGACGAGGTCGGCATGTACCTGGGCGTCAGCCCGGACAGGAAGCAGGTCTACCTCACCGGACACCCGGAGTACGATGCTGACACGCTCCACAACGAGTACATGAGGGACATCCGGGCAGGCCTCAATCCGAAGATGCCGAAGAACTACTACATCAACGATGATCCGAGGACTCCGCCTCACTGCACCTGGAGGAGCCACGGCCACCTGCTCTATGCCAACTGGCTCAACTATTACGTCTACCAGAACACGCCGTTTGTCCTCGGCGGCAAGGAAAACTGAGTCAGGACCGGCGGTCTGCCGTAACGGCGGACTTCTGATGCTACACTATGCGGATGTGAAAGCATCCGCTTTTTTTAATTTTATAAAACGGCAGCGGCTCCGCGATGGAACCGCTGCCATAACCCTGAGGAAGCCGCGCTGCGGCTCTGCTGCCTATGCCTCTCTATCCTGAAACAAAGTCATTCACCGCTCTCCGGGAAATCCTCAAAAAGCGCATCATGATCCTTGACGGAGCCATGGGCACGATGGTGCAGAGCTACGGCATCAGCGAGCGCGAGTGGAGGGGGAAGGAGTTCGTCTCGTCCCTTGTCGACCTCAAGGGCTGCAACGATGTCCTCTGCCTCACGAGGCCGGATGTCATCAGCGATATCCACCGGCGCTATCTTGAGGCCGGCGCCGACATCATCGAGTGCAACTCGTTCAGCGCAACGAGGATAGGACTCAGCGCCTACGGCCTCTCTGACCGTGCGTCAGAGGTCGCATTCAGTGCGGCAGCTCTTGCCCGTGCCGAGGCTGACAAAGCCACTGCCGCAAATCCTGGGAAGCCCCGCTTTGTCGCCGGCATTCTGGGGCCTACCGGACGCACCGCCTCGATTTCTCCTGACGTGCAGGATCCGGGCGCGCGCAACGTCACCTTTGACGAGCTTGCGGAGGGCTACGCCGAGGAGGCGAGGGCGCTCCTCAAAGGAGGCGCCGATATCCTCATGATTGAGACCATCTTCGACACGCTGAACGCGAAGGCCGCGGTATATGCAGTCGAGCAGGTCGAGGACGAGCTTAAGGTCAGAGTTCCCGTGATGATCTCGGGAACAATCACCGACGCATCGGGAAGGACGCTCTCCGGGCAGACCACCGAGGCCTTCTACAACTCGCTCAGGCACGCGGAGCCGCTCTCCTTCGGTCTCAACTGCGCGCTCGGCCCCCGTGAGCTCAGACCCCATCTTGAGGAGCTCGCCGAGGTCTCGGACTATTTCATCTCGGTCCATCCGAACGCCGGGCTCCCGAACGCCATGGGCGGGTACGATCTCACTCCTGAGGAAATGGGCAGCTACATCAGGGAATGGGCCGCCTCGGGGCTCGTGAACATCGTCGGAGGCTGCTGCGGCACGACGCCTGATCACATCAGGGCAGAGGCCGAGGCAGTCGCGGGGATGGCGCCGCGCGTGCCGCACGTTCATGAGGCCGCATGCCGCCTCTCCGGGCTTGAGCCGCTCAACATCACCGATGACTCGCTTTTCATGAACGTCGGCGAGAGGACCAACGTCACCGGCTCGGCGAAGTTCAGGCGCCTCATCAAGGAGGAGAAGTATGACGAGGCGATAAGCGTCGCGCGGCAGCAGGTTGAGGGCGGCGCGCAGATTATCGACGTCAACATGGACGAGGGCATGCTTGACTCCGAGAAGTGCATGACCAGGTTCCTCAACCTCATCGCGGCGGAGCCTGAGATCGCGAAGGTTCCGGTGATGATCGACTCGTCGCGCTGGGGCACCGTTGTCGCGGGGCTCAAGTGCGTGCAGGGCAAGTGCATCGTCAACTCCATCTCGATGAAGGAGGGCGAGGAGAAGTTCCTTGACCACGCGAAAACGCTCAGGAGGTTCGGTGCAGCGGCAGTGGTCATGGCCTTTGACGAGACCGGGCAGGCCGACACCTACGAGAGGAAGATCTCGATCTGCACGAGGGCCTACAACCTGCTCCTCTCCATCGGCTTCCCGGCCGAGGACATCATCTTCGATCCGAACATCTTCGCCGTCGCGACCGGAATAGCCGAGCACAACAACTACGCCAAGGACTTCATCGACGCAGTTGCCGAGATCAAGAGGACCCTCCCGCATGCCCTGATCTCCGGAGGCGTCTCCAACGTCTCGTTCTCCTTCCGCGGCAACAACCCGGTGAGGGAGGCCATCCACTCGGTGTTCCTCTACCATGCCATAAAGAACGGCATGGACATGGGAATTGTCAACGCGGGGCAGCTTGCCGTCTACGATGATCTGCCGGCGGAGCTCCGCGAGAGGGTTGAGGATGTCATCCTCAACACCCGACCTGACGCGACTGACCGGCTCCTTGAGATCGCGGAGAAGTACCGCGGCGCCGGAAAGAGCGCAGCCGAGGAGAAGCCTGATCTCAAATGGCGCGAGCAGGCCGTTGAGGAGCGTCTCTCCTACGCGATGGTGAAGGGCATCACCGACTTCATCGACGCTGACACAGAGGAGGCAAGGCAGCAGCTCGGCTCCCCGATAAAGGTCATCGAGGGGCCCCTCATGCACGGCATGGACATCGTGGGAGACCTCTTCGGCTCCGGCAAGATGTTCCTGCCGCAGGTCGTGAAGTCCGCGAGGGTAATGAAGAAGGCCGTCGCCTACCTGGAGCCGTTCATTTCCGGAATGTCCGGAAGCGGCCACAGCGCAGGGAAGGTCGTCATCGCGACGGTGAAGGGCGATGTCCATGACATCGGGAAGAACATCGTCTCGATAGTCTTCCAGTGCAACGGCTTCGAGGTCATCGATCTCGGGGTGATGGTGCCCTGCGACAAGATACTTGATACGGCCGAGAAGGAGCATGCCGACATCGTCGCGCTCTCGGGGCTCATCACCCCCTCGCTCGACGAGATGGTCCATGTCGCCTCCGAGATGGAGAGGAGAGGCTTTAAGATCCCGCTGATGATCGGCGGAGCCACGACCTCAAGGATCCACACCGCGGTCAAGATCGCGCCCGTGTACAGCGGGCCGGTCGCCTATACGGCGAACGCAAGCCGCGTAATCGGCGTGGCGCAGAAGCTGGTGTCGGAGGATCTGAGCGAGGGCTACATCAAGGAGCTCCGCGAGCAGCAGGAGGAGGACAGGAGGCAGTTTGCCGAGGCCAATTCCTCGAGGAAGCTCCTTCCGATCGGGGAGGCGCGGAGCCGGGCTCCAGCCCTCTCCTTTGACGGGGACTGCGCTCCGGCACAGCCGAAGGTCCCGGGCATCACGGTCTACCGCAACGTCTCAATCGCGAAGCTCAGGCGCTACATCGACTGGACTCCGTTCTTCTCCATCTGGGGGCTCAAGGGAAAGTATCCCGACATCCTTAGGAGCGAGGAGTTCGGGACAGAGGCGGAGAAGCTGATGAAGGACGCTGATGCGTTCCTTAAGGAGGCGGAGGAGAAGGGCACCATCGCGGCAAGGGCCGTGGTCGGGCTCTTCAGGGCATTCTCGAGGGGTGACGACATCATCGCGGAGACGGATGAGGGCGGCACCGAGCTCTTCTCAATGCTCCGGCAGCAGCATGACCGGGAGGAGTGCTGCTCGCTTTCTGACTTCATTGCCCCCGAGTCATCCGGGGCAAGGGACTGGATAGGAGTCTTTGCCCTTTCCGCCGGGTTCGGCTCGGATGAGATTGTGAAGAATTACAAGGCTGACAGCAATGAGTACGGCGCCATCCTCACGCGCGCCGTGTGCGACCGCCTGACCGAGGCCTTCTCCGAGTATCTCCACCGGGAGGTCCGGGAGAGGCTCTGGGGCTATGAGGCCGAGGGGAGTATATCAGCTGATGATCTCCTTTCCGGGAAATACCGCGGCATAAGGCCTGCGCCCGGCTATCCGCCCTGCCCGAACCACAGCCTGAAAAGGCACATCTGGCACATACTGGATGTGGAGGAGCGCACCGGCATAAAGCTTACCGAGACCGGGGCCATGTGGCCGGTCGCCTCGGTGTCGGGGTTCTATTTCTCGCACCCCGGCTCAAAGTATTTCAGCGTCGGGAAGATCGGGCGCGATCAGCTAGAGGACTATGCCGCAAGGAACGGCGTCTCTGAGGAGGCGGCGGAGAAGGAGCTTGAGCCTGTTCTCGGATACAACAGGGACTGATTCCTGGTGAAACTTTGAACAGCTGATTCCGGCTTTTCCCGGGGCCGGATCCTTTTGCGTGAATAATGCTATGCGTGTGGGCTTTTCAGTGTAAAAATGTCTCTTTTCTCATACTGATATTGTAAAATCCAAAAAGGTTGTCCGGTGCCTGCCAGTCGTCCGAAATCAGGATTGTATCCATCAGAGGTGCTCCTCACTGTTTCCCGATCTGCGGCCGGCTTTTTCATTGTCAAAACTAGGGGCGGCGCGCTGCGCCGGCGGAACGGCTTATGAACATAGGCAGAAAATTTTGTCTGACTTTCCTCGCGCTTTCGGCAGTCTCTCTTGCCGGCGGCGCCTTTGTCTGCGCCGGCGGCGCGTCAAAGGGCTGTATCACTGAATCTCTTGCCGGCGAGTATGAGAGGGCAGTGCAGCTCTCTGCAGCCTGGTCAGGCGCCAGGGCCTCCGCCATGAGGCTCTACGGAGCGAGAAGCCAGGAGGAGGCTGACAGGGCCGCGGCTGACTTTGCGAAATTCTCCGCGCAGTTCAAGTCATCGGCCGCAGGGAGGAGCCAGATCCTCTCTGATTCTGCTGACAAGTACGATCATCTTGTCTCAAAGTCCCTCTATCCGGCCCTCCGTGACGGCGATGCCGCTGCGGCAGAGTCAGTCACCGCCGCACTTGACAGCGAGTCTGCCAAAATCGACGAGGCCCTGGGCCGGGTCTCATCATCAGAGCGGATTGCTGCGCTCAGGAAGGACGCCTCATCGGTTTCCTTCATCTGGTGGTTCGCCGGATTCTCCGTCCTCATGCTCCTGGTCTCCTGGCTTTCCTCGGTTATCCTCGCGGGCGGGCTCGTGAAGCGCATCAGGAAGCTTGAGGAGAGCATAAAATCCGCAGCCAGCGGCAGCTCTGCCGGGGTGCCTGAGAGCAGCGCGCATGATGAGCTTGACGCGCTTGCCGGATCGTTTGCCTCGTATGCCTCGGGGATCGTCGACAGCAGGAAGTCCGCGGCTGATTTCGGGAAGCGCATTGCGGAGCTCTCCGAGGCCTGCAGGAGCCAGGTCGCATCGATTGTCACCGTTACCGACAGCGTCCACGCCCAGGCAGACACCGTGGCAGCAGCGAGCGAGGAGATGACCTCCACCACCAGCAACATTTCCGACAACTGCAACGCGGCAGCCAAGAGCTCAGGCGAGACCAAGAACTCCGCTACCAAGAGCATGGAGGTTGTCCGCTCAACTGTCGCCGGCATCCGCCACCACAGCGAGAGGACCAAGGCTGATGCCGATGCGGTAACCGAGCTCAGCGCGAAGATCCAGAAGATCGGAAGCGTTGTCACCACCATTCAGGAAATCGCAGCCCAGACCAACCTTCTTGCGCTCAACGCCGCAATCGAGGCAGCAAGGGCCGGAGAGCAGGGCAGGGGCTTCGCGGTCGTTGCCGATGAGGTCCGCGCCCTTGCCGGAAGGACCGACAAGTCGACCCGCGAGATTGATGAGATGATCAAGGAAGTGCAGCAGGGCGCGCAGGACGCCACCGCCTCGATGGGCGAGAGCGTCGAGGAGATGCAGACTGTCGCCTCCCAGGCAGAGCTTGTCGAGCAGAACCTTGACAATGTGGTAACGAAGATTGCCGAGGTCAATGACCAGATCAGCCAGATTGCCGAGGCCGTAAACCAGCAGACTGCGGCTACTGCCGAGGTCTCCCAGAATATCCAGAACATCAGCAGCTCGGTTCAGACCATCGTTGACTACGCGAGGAGCGCTGACAAGTCAGTAGAGGGCTTCAGCAGCATTTCCGTTGAGGCTGCCGGAAACTGATCCGGAGAGACATGCCGGGCGGCATGGAAAGGGAGGGCGGAGCAGATATTCCGCCCTTTCTGTTTTTAAAGAGATGACAGTCCCGTTATTTTCTGACTACCTTGGGCTGCGACTTGATCAGATCCGAGAACTCCTCGACGCTTAAGGTCACAGCGTCCTTCTCCGGGACAGGGAAAATGCAGATCTCGACTCCGCTTCCCGTGAGCTTCTCCTGCCAGACCTCAATCCACTTGGCGACGGAGATCTCGAACGGAACATAGCCGGTGAGCTGTGACTTCTCGGCATAGCGCTCGGCAAACGCAGGGTTGCTCCATGCAGGGATGGCATCCGGCTCGTTCTCTCCTCCGAGGAAGAGGAGGCTGGTGCCGTCAGATGACTTCAATGTCCAGAACTGCAGCTCCTCGACAACCATCTTGTGAAAATAGTCATACCGCGTGTCAGCGTCGGCATAGAAATACTTCTTGATTTCAGATTCCTTAAGTTTCTGGGGCATTTGCTTATCCTCTCCGGTAAACGCAGCGGACAGTTTTCCGCAGCTTGATTTTCTGGGACATCTGTGAGCTATGATACATTCTTTTACAGACGTCCGGCGCAATTGTGTTTGTATCAGCCATTTTTCAGGACACTTCTCAGGTACTTTGCCGTATATGATTTCTCACAGCGTGCCACATCCTCCGGCACACCCTCGGTCACTATCGTCCCTCCGCGCTCCCCGCCCTCAGGACCGAGATCGACTATCCAGTCAGCGGTCTTGATGACATCGAGGTTGTGCTCGATGACAATCACGGTGTTGCCGGCGTCGCGGAGTCTCATGAGAACGCTGAGGAGCAGCCTGATGTCCTCGAAGTGGAGTCCGGTCGTGGGCTCGTCTAGTATGTAGAGCGTCCTTCCGGTGCTGGCCCTCGCAAGCTCGGTCGCGAGCTTGATGCGCTGCGCCTCGCCTCCAGAGAAGGTTGTTGCCGACTGCCCGAGCTCGACATAGGACATGCCGACGTCGCAGAGGGTCTGCAGCTTTTTCTTGAGTCCCGGAACCGCGGAGAAGAACTCCAGCGCCTCCTCCACGGTCATGTGGAGGACCTCGCTGATGTTCTTCCCCTTGTATTTAATCTCCAGGGTTTCCCGGTTGTAGCGCTGGCCATGGCAGATTTCGCAGGGCACATAGACGTCTGGAAGGAAGTTCATCTCGACCTTTATAACGCCGTCGCCCTGGCAGGCCTCGCAGCGTCCGCCCTTCACGTTGAAGGAGAACCTCCCCGGGCCGTAGCCTCTCGCCCTTGACTCCGGAACGCTCGCGAAGAGCTCCCTCACCTCGGTGAAGAGCCCGGTGTAGGTCGCGGGGTTCGATCTCGGCGTGCGGCCTATCGGGTTCTGGTTGATGTCTATGACCTTGTCGAAGAGCTCGAGGCCCTCGATCCTCCCGTAGGTAAGCGGCATCTCATTGATGGCGCCGTTGAGCTTCTCCGAGGCGATCTTGTAGAGCGTCTCGTTGATGAGGGTGGACTTCCCTGAGCCGGAGACTCCGGTGACGCAGGTGAAAAGCCCTTCCGGGATGGCGAGATCCACTGACTTGAGGTTGTTCCCTGACGCGCCGTAAAGCCTGAGCCAGCCCTTCTCCGGCCTGTGCCTCACGGGGATTTCGATTTTCCTCCTCCCCGCAAGGTAGTCGCCGGTTATCGAGCCGGGAGTCTTCATGATTTCCTCCGGTGTCCCTGCGGCGACCACCTTACCTCCGTGGATGCCGGGACCCGGGCCGATGTCGACGAGCATGTCGGCCTCGCGCATCATCTCCTCGTCATGCTCGACCACAATCACGCTGTTGCCAAGATCCCTGAGATCCTTGAGGGCCTTTATCAGCTTGTCGTTGTCCCTCTGGTGGAGCCCGATGGATGGCTCGTCAAGAACGTACATGACGCCGACAAGCCCCGCCCCGATCTGGCTCGCGAGCCTTATTCTCTGAGACTCGCCTCCGGAGAGCGTCTCGGCGGAGCGCGAGAGCGTGAGGTAGTCGAGGCCGACGTTGACCAGGAAGCCGAGGCGCTTCCTGATCTCCTGCAGGATGCGGGCGGCGATTATCCCCCTCTGCCCTGGGAGGTTCAGGCTGCTGAAGAACTCGTAGGCCTTCCTGATTGACATCGCGGAGACATCCGGCAGGTTCTTCCCGTCGATGAAGATGTTTCTCGCCTCCTCGCGGAGCCTTGTCCCGTGGCAGCTGCCGCAGGCAGTCGAGCTCAGGTAGCGCATCAGCTCCTGGCGGACAAAGCTGGACGTGGTCTCGCGGAGGCGCCTCTCCATATTGGGGACGATGCCCTCAAAGGGGCGGTGGACGTCGCGGGAGCTGCCGTTCTCGCTCTCGTAATGTATATCGATGACGTCAGTGCCGGTGCCGTACCAGAGCCTCTGCCGGTTTTCCTCGCTGAGCGAGGAGTAGGGAACCTCGAGGCTGAAGCCGTAGAACTTCGCGACGCCCTCAAGCATCTGGTAGGCGAAGGCGCTCCGGTGATCCCAGCCGCGGATGGCGCCGTCATGGACTGAGAGCGATGCGTCGCGGAGGACCTTCTTCGGATCAATGAACTCCTTCTGCCCGAGGCCTCCGCACTCCGGGCAGGCGCCTGACGGGTTGTTGAAGGAGAAGAGGCGCGGCTCTATCTCGCTTATCGAGTAGCCGCACTCCGGGCAGGAGAACTTCTCGGAGAACACGTCGCGCTTTTCAGGATTCTCCATCTCGGCGGCGTAGGCGATGCCGTCTGCGAGCTTCAGCGCCGTCTCGAATGACTCGGCGATTCTCTGCCTCGCATCAGGACGGACCCGGAGCCGGTCGACCACTACCTCGATGGTGTGCTTGATCCTGAGCTTCAGCACAGGAGGATCCGAGAGGTCGCAGAGCTCGCCGTCAATCATTGCGCGGATATATCCCTGGCGCGAGAGCTCGGAGAGCAGCTCCTTGTACTCTCCCTTCCTGTTCCTGACCACGGGTGCCAGGATCATGATTTTTGTCCCCTCAGGCTTCCTGAGGACCGCATCGGTCATCTCGGTCACGGTCTGAGCCTTCAGGACAATGTGGTGGGTGGGGCACACAGGCTCGCCGGCCCTCGCGAAGAGCAGCCTCAGGTAGTCATGGATTTCGGTGATGGTGCCGACAGTCGAGCGCGGGTTGTGCGAGGTTGACTTCTGCTCAATCGATATTGCCGGTGAAAGGCCGGTGATGCTGTCGACATCGGGCTTGTCCATCAGATCGAGGAACTGCCTCGCGTAGGAGGAGAGCGATTCTACGTATCTCCTCTGCCCCTCGGCGTAGAGAGTGTCGAACGCGAGAGATGACTTGCCGGAGCCGGAGAGTCCCGTTATGACCGTGAGTTTGTCGCGGGGAATGCTGAGGCTGATGTTCTTCAGGTTGTGGGTGCGTGCTCCGGTGATTTCGATGGTGTTCATTGGCTGCTTCATTTGTTTTCGATTTCCTGATTTTAATACAGAACAGCAGTGCCGTCTGCCGCACCTGAAGGCGGGACAGCACAGGCAGACGGCCGTCCGGAAAGGCGCACTGCGGGCTGATTAAAAATAAAACAAGTATCTGATCACATTTTCAGCAGATCCGGTTTGATTTGTCTCTTTGCATCTGATATTAAGAGTAATGGGAATAATCTAAAATCAGGGAGTGTCTATGTCAGTATCTTCGATTGGCAGCGGTTTTGCCAGCGGCGTCTACGGGTGGCGCAATTCCTTTGCCCATGCCGGCAGGGCCGCAGCGGATATTGCCGGCGCGACCGTCACTGAGCGTCCCGCCGGAGCACCCGGAAGGGAAGGTGACCTTGTCTCAGGAGTCACCGGGCTTTCGGAGGCCGAGATCGAGGCAAAGGCCTCGGCAAAGGTCCTTCAGGCGGACAGCGACATGATCGGAACGCTGGTTGACATTACGGTCTGAGGTCAGAAATGATTGATGTGGGTTCAGCAGGCTTTCAGAATTTCTCGCCGCTGTATTTCCACGCGGCGGCCGAGCAGGCCGCCCGTGAGACAGGGGCGAGGGAGCCTGTTGTGCCTCCTGCAGAGAGCTCGTCATCAAATAACACCGGTGCGTCAGGCTCCGAGCGCGAGCGCGCGAGGGGCGACTCCTCCTCCCAGGTCCAGGGAAGCTGGTATACCCCGTCGGACGCGGAGGGCGGCGAGTCCTCCTATGCGGTTAACGAGCGCCAATCTGATGACTCGCGCCGCGGCTCAGACGGCAAAGAGGGCGGCTCAGGCACCGGATCTGATTCAGGCTCCGGCTCGGAGAAGCGCGGAGGCTCCGGCAGCACTGAGCGCGCGCTCAACGGCAAGGAGCTCACCGAGCAGGAGATCAAGCAGGTCGACAAGCTCAAGAGCCGTGAGAAGGAAGTCATTACCCATGAGCTCCGCCACCAGTCTGTCGGCGGGCAGTATGCCTCGGCGCCTTCCTACGGAAAGGAGAAGGGGCCTGACGGCAGATCATATATAACAGACGGATCCGTCCAAATCTCGGTCTCCGAGGAGTCGACTCCCGAGAAGACCATCAGCAAGATGCAGCAGGTCTACGCCGCTGCCCTTGCTCCGGCAGAGCCATCATCTGCAGACCGTTCGGTTGCCGCCAAGGCGAAGAGCATCGAGGCGTCCGCCAGGGCTGAGCTCGCGGAAGAGAAAGCCCAGGAAGCATCGGGCTCTGAGTCAGCTGACAAAGCCGGGAATGCTGAAAAGTCCGGCGCTGCTGAGTCTGGCTCAGGAGTCTCCGAGTCAGGGGCAGAAGGTGTTTCCGCATCGCGGCTTTCTGACATTGATGAAAGATCCGGGAACGCAGCCGGAATCAGTGCTGACGGCAGTGACAGCGAGTCGCGCACTCCGGGCGGCTTCTCGAAGCTCGACATTTCCCCGGAGATGCAGCACAGGCGTTCCGTTATAAGCGGCCGCTACATGAACTCATCAGTGATGAGCGGAGCAAGCCGCTCGCTCAGCATCTATCTCTAGCTTACCCTGCTCGTCGGAAGATACTCGCTCTTGTCCGGCTCAGGCGTCTTTCCTATCCTCTCTATCCACCACGGCTCGTCCTTGAGACCGTCCTTCATGGTGAAGAGCGTCCTCTCCTCCCTGCCGAGTATTGCGCGCGCGAGATCGGAGTCCGGACCGATGGCATTCTCGAAAGAGGAGTCAGCCGGATTTTCCGTGATGAGGACAGTCCTGTTCCGGTTCTCGTCGCGGCACTCGAGATCTACATAGTCACCGACTGACACGCGGCGCTTAACCCGCGGGCGGTAGCTTATGGAGCTCACATACCAGTACTTCGTGCCTCCCGGCGTCTCTACTGCTGCCTCGTCATCGACCTTTTTCCCGAGGAGCGCCTTTCCCATCGGGGAGTCAACCGTTATGACGTCGGAGCGCCCGAATAGTTCGTCCTCGCCTACTATCCTGAAGCTGAGCTTCCTGGTCTCGTCGTCGTTCTCGATCTCGACGTAAGCGCCGATATACACCGTGCCTTCCTGATCGGGGCGGTAGTCTGCGACCTTGATGTTGCTCATGGTGATCTTGAGATAGCGCACGCGGCTGTCTATATGCCTGAGAAGCCTTTTGTTGTACTGGTAGTCGGCATTCTCGCTGCGGTCACCGAGACTCGCCGCCCAGGCGACCTTCTCGGTGATGAGGGGACGCTTGATGAGCCAGAGATAGTCAAGCTCCTCCTTCAGCATGTTGTAGCCGTCCCTGGTGATAATCATGGTGTGATACATCGTGTGTTGCCTTTTCCCTGAATGAAAAAGGCAGATCATGAAGATCTGCCTTATAACGTTCATCTGCGGGCTATGCCGCTTTCAGCCGGATTAGAGCTGAGGACCAGCCTTTACAAGAGACTTGCCCTTCTCGTTGTTCTCGTACTTGACGAAGTTCTTGATGAACCTGCCTGCGAGATCCTTTGCCTTCTTCTCCCACTCGGAAGCATCCTGGTAGGTGTCACGCGGATCGAGGATCTTGGTGTCAACGCCGGGAAGCTCGGTCGGTACAGTGAGGTTGAAGATAGGAAGCTTCTTGGTAGCAGCCTTGTCGATGGAGCCGTCGAGGATCGCATCGATGATGCCGCGGGTATCCTTGATGGAGATACGCTTGCCGGTTCCGTTCCAGCCGGTGTTTACCAGGTAAGCCTTGGCACCGGACTTCTGCATCTTCTTGACGAGCTCCTCGCCGTACTTGGTCGGATGGAGGGAAAGGAATGCCTGTCCGAAGCAAGCGGAGAAGGTCGGGGTAGGCTCAGTGATTCCGCGCTCGGTTCCTGCAAGCTTTGCAGTGAAGCCGGAGAGGAAGTAGTACTGGGTCTGCTCAGGATCAAGGATTGATACAGGAGGCAGAACGCCGAATGCATCAGCGGAGAGGAAGATTACCTTGGTTGCAGGGCCGGCGTGAGAAACAGGCTTGACGATGTTCTTGATGTGGTAGATAGGATAAGAAACACGGGTGTTCTCAGTTACGGACTTGTCGGCGAAGTCAATCTTGCCGTTTGCGTCAACGGTTACGTTCTCGAGAAGGGCGTTGTGTCTGATTGCGTTGTAAATATCAGGCTCGCTCTCCTTGGAAAGGTTGATAACCTTTGCGTAGCAGCCGCCTTCGAAGTTGAAGATGCCGTCATCATCCCAGCCGTGCTCATCATCGCCGATAAGCTTACGCTTCGGATCGGTGGAGAGGGTGGTCTTGCCGGTTCCGGACAGACCGAAGAAGATTGCGGTCTCCTTCTCGTCCATGCTGGTGTTTGCGGAGCAGTGCATGGAAGCCATGCCCATGAGAGGCAGACGGTAGTTCATGTAGGAGAACATGCCCTTCTTCATCTCGCCGCCGTACCAGGTGTTGATGATAACCTGAACCTTCTCGGTAAGGTTGAAGACAACAGCGGTCTCAGAGTTGAGTCCGAGCTCCTTGAAGTTCTTTACCTTGGCCTTGGAAGCGTTGAGGATGACGAAATCAGGCTCACCGAAGTTCTCGAGCTCTTCTTCGGTAGGACGGATGAACATGTTCTTGACGAAATGAGCCTGCCAAGCAACTTCCATTACGAAGCGGATCTTGATGCGGGTGTTCTCGTTGGCGCCGCAGAATGCATCCATAACATAGAGCTTGTCCTTGTTGGAGAGCTCCTCGGCAGCGATCTTCTTGACTTCCTTCCAGCTGCTCTCGGAAAGAGGCTTGTTGTCGTTCTTGTACTCGTCGCTGGTCCACCATACGGTGTCCTTGCTGGTGTCATCGAGAACGAAGAACTTGTCCTTGGGGGAACGTCCGGTGTAAACGCCGGTCATTACGTTGACGGCACCGAGCTCGGTTACCTGGCCCTTGTCATAGCCGGTCAGAGAAGGATCAGTCTCTTCCATGAACAGCTGATCATAAGAAGGGTTGTAAACAACTTCCTTAACGCCGGTAATACCGTACTTTTTCAGATCATCCTTAAAAAATGACATCTAAAATCTCCAATAGAAGAACAACTCGAACACCCGGATTATATGAAATTTTACCCGTCAAGTCTATTGATCAAAATGTAATGATTGCGTATGAAAAACGGCGTGCGGATCCGGATCAGGGCGTGATTTGCCTCTTGAGGTTGACAGGAACGGCCCCATAGAGTAGAAAGGGGCAGTTAAGGAGGATCACCCATGCTAACAGTCAGCGAAGCAGCAGTAAAATATCTCTCGGGAATAGTCTCGTCCCAGATCAAGGGAACGAAAATCCGGGTCTTTGTCGAGCATCCCGGGACAGAGGACGCGGACTGCGGCGTGGCGCTCTGCCCGCCGAACCTGTATGACGCAGCGGACATCAATGTGTCATTCCCTGGGCTCGACATCGTGGTCGATCCGGTCTCGGCACCATACCTTGAGAATGCCGTCATCGGCTACAAGAACGAGACCTTGACGCTGAAGGCCCCTGAGATCAAGCTTGACATGCTTGCAAAGGACCGTCCGATCGCGGACAGGGTGAAGTTCGTCTTCATGACCAAGATCAACCCTTCGCTTGCGCTCCACGGCGGCTCGGTCGAGCTTGAGGGCGTGAATGACGGAACCGTGTCAGTCAGGTTCCATGGAGGATGCGTCGGCTGCGCCTCGGTGAACATAACGCTCTCCGAGTCGCTGCAGCGCCAGATGAACCTCTATTTCCCGGAGGAGAAGCTCAAGGTCGTCGATGTCACCGAGCATGTGGAGACCGAGTCATCCTACCATGGACCGGAGCTCGGCGCAGACTGATTTCGGTGAAACAGCCTTTTTGTTGCTATGAGCCGAACGAAAGGCATTCCCTGACAGCGCTGCTCGAGACAAAGCTCTCCCAGGCGCTGTCATGTGCGAGCCCGGCAGCCGTCTCATCCTGAAGCTCCGTGCCGCACTTTTTCCTGACAAACTTCACTGTCTCTGCATAAAGGTATGCGCCGACCCCGCGCCTTCTCGTGATGTCAAGAACCTTGATGAAGAGCAGCCGGCTCCCGTCCGTTACGGAAAGCCCCAGAATGCCTCCGTTATAAATGGCATAGTGCAGATCAAGGCCTTCCTTTTGAGGAAGATCCTCGCCTTCTGTAAGGCGGGCAAGCGATTTCCGGTATATGTCCTCGACTGCGATGTTGTGAAAGACTGTCAGCCTCATTTATCTTCTCCTCAGGTATTCCGCAGGGCTGACAGACTCGCCGTCCTTCCGGAGCTCGAAGTACAGGCCCTGGCTGGTGCCGGTGTAGCCGATAAGCTCACCCTGCTCGACGTGATCCCCCTGTTTCTTGAGGGAATTGAGATTGTTGCAGTAAATGGAGATGAATCCGCCGCCGTGATCCACGATTATCACGGTCCCGAGGCGCTTCATTGCAGTCACCATGACGACAGTGCCGCTTCCTGCGGCCTTCACGAGGCTGTTGCCGGTCCCGAAGAGCAGCCCCTTCCACCTTACCTGACCGCTCCTGATGCTGCCGAACCTGTTCAGAACCTCTCCGGTTGACGGCCAGGTCAAGGAGTGGCGCCTGATCTGCCGTGCCTTCTCCGCAGCGGCTTTCTCCGCCTCTTTCCTCTGCTGCTCGGCGGCCAGGCGTTCAGCCCTTTCCTGCTCTTCCTTCCTCTTCCTGCCGGCCTCCTCGGCCTTTCTCTTTCTCTCCTCTTCGGCCTTAAGCTTCTCGAGCCTTTCCTTTTCGGCCTTTTCCTTTGCCTTGCGCTCTTCCTCGAGCTTCACGAGGTATGCCTGGATCTGACGCTCGTCCTCCTCGAGCCTCGCTATCTCGCTGCGCTCCTCCCTGAGCGACTCGCTTAGGGACTTCTCGGCCGCCTGCTTCCTTTCCTTGATCTCGCTGAGCTTTTTTATGTCGGAGCGGCGCCTGTCCTGCAGCTTCTGCAGCTCTTTGCTCTCATCTGACCTCTTTTTGAGCGCAGCGCGGAGCTCCGCCTCGGTCTGCTCGATGTCCCTGACGGCCTGAACCCTGGCCTCGTTGATGTAGCGGTAGTATTCGAGGGCGCGGTCAGTGGCCGCGGGATCCTTCTGGTTCAGGACAAGCTTGAGGTAGTCGTCCCTGCCTATTTTGTATGCCTCGACCAGCTGCCTCGCAATCATGTCCTTCTGCCTTTCCTTCTGCTCCTCGAGTGCTTTTATTTTCTCGTTGATCTGGGAAAGGCTCTGCGAGATTGAGTCGATGCGCTTCTGATCCGAGCTGAGCTGCCGCGCGAGGCGGTCGGATTCCTTCTGGGTTGATTTGATTTCACTGCGGACCGAATTGAGATCCCTCTCATTGTTCTCGGCCCTGGTTTTATGCTCGCCGATTTCCTTGCGGACATCGTCGAGGCTGCTTCCGGTGACATCAGCGGCACCGGAGGCGGAATCGGACATGAAAATACCGCAGGCAGCAACCATGGCGGCCAAACATCCGGCTGCTTTGTTCTGCCTGCGGTTTCTCATCACTGGAATTTCTTAATCCTACTCAAGGGTAATAAGGGGCCTGCCGGTCATTTCCTTGGGGATTTCCATTCCGGTAAGGGAGAGCATGGTAGGAGCAAGATCGGAAAGCCTGCCGCCATCAAGCGCCTTGGCCTTCCTGCCGAAATAGATGAGTGGAACAGGCAGGTTGGTGTGGGCAGTGTAAGGCTGTCCGGTGGTCTTGTCCTTCATGCGCTCGCAGTTGCCGTGATCAGCGGTGATGAGGCACTCGCCGCCTACCTTCTTCAGGGAGGCGATTACCTTGCCGATGGAGTCATCAACAGCCTCGCAGGCCTTTACCGCTGCCTCGAAGACGCCGGTGTGGCCGACCATGTCTCCGTTAGGGTAGTTGCAGATGATGTAGTCGTACTTTCCGCTCTCGATGGCGGCGCAGAGCTTCTCGGTCAGCTCCTTGGAGCTCATCTCGGGCTGCAGATCGTAGGTTGCAACCTTGGGGCTGTTGATGAGGGTGCGGTCCTCGCCATCGAAGGGCTTTTCCTTTCCGCCGTTGAAGAAGAAGGTTACATGTGCGTACTTCTCGGTCTCGGAGATGCGGAGCTGCTTCTTGCCGTGCTTGGAAACCCACTCGCCGAAGGTGTTGACGAGATCCTCGGGAGGATACGCGCAGGCGGTCTTGATGTCTGCGGCATACTGGGTCAGCATGACGAAATCAGCAAGGGCAGGAACCTTCTCCCTTGCGAAGCTGCTGAAGTCAGGGTTGACGAAGGCGCGGGTGATCTGGCGTGCGCGGTCTGCGCGGAAGTTCATGAAAATCACTGCATCGCCGTCATTTACGGTGGCAGGGGTATCGCCGATGACTGATGCCTTTACGAACTCATCGTTCTCGCCGCGGTCATAGGCAGCCTTCAGCGCGTCGGATGCGCTCCTGAATGCGGGGAACTCGGACTTGCCGAGGGTGAGGAGGTCATAGGCCTGCTGCACGCGGTCCCAGCGGTTGTCTCTGTCCATGGCGAAGTAGCGTCCTACCATGGATGCAATCCTGCCCTTTCCGAGCTCCTCAAAGAGCTTGTCGAAGCGGTCGATTGATGACTGAGCGCTGCGCGGGGCAACGTCACGTCCGTCAAGGAAGCCGTGCAGGTAGATCTGCTGCGCGCCTCTCTCGGCGGCAAGCTTGATCATGGCTGCGATGTGATCCTCGTGGCTGTGCACTCCGCCCGGGCTCATGAGTCCCATGATATGGACGGCCTTGCCTGCCTTGACAGCCTTGTCAACGGCGCTGCAGAGAACCTCATTCTTGAAGAAGTCACCGTCCTTGATGGCCTTGGTAATGCGGGTGAGCTCCTGATAGACGATGCGGCCTGCGCCGATATTGGTATGGCCGACCTCGGAATTTCCCATCTGGCCCTCGGGAAGACCTACATCGCTGCCTGACGCGGCGATGATGGTGTTTGCATAGTTGGCGGTCAGAGCGTCAAGATTGGGGGTCTTTGCGTGCGCTACAGCGTTGAACCAGGGATCCTCGTTATGACCCCAGCCGTCCATGATGATGAGACAGAAAGGTTTTACAGCCATTTATAGATGCTCCATATAGGAAAGAAAATCTTAGGCATGAGTTTACCATTTTCACTGATGAAATGGACAGCAGACGAAATGATGAGGAAGGAGGCTGGAGCAGCAGGCGCTTTTCGGAAACTGCTGATAAATGAGAGTTTTGGTGAATGGATTGGAAATACAGGAATGGCGTGCAGACGCCATTCCTCAGAAATTTATTGAAAAAGATCAAAAAAGTGTTGCGTCTCTCAGAATTCAGCGTATAATGCACGCCTGTTGTCGCTCAGCAAGAGCAACAGGTTCTTTAACAAGTTGGACAGGACAATCTGTGTGGGCACTGTCAGGAAAGAGGAAGATAAGACCTCTGAATGATGTGCTTAACAGTCAATTTAGAC
>Ga0256404_1005432_pt1 | contig 22536 bp, 13 predicted proteins | sample RumenRJG_01DNA_FD_185990 | JGI IMG/M metagenome (GOLD analysis project Ga0256404, IMG submission 185990) | Bovine rumen microbial communities from Lethbridge, Alberta, Canada - RJG_01 | ecosystem: Host-associated > Mammals > Digestive system > Stomach > Rumen | place: Canada: Alberta | collected...
TAATATTAAGCCCGCCGGTATTTATGTCGATTGTACAATCGGAGGCGCTGGCCATTCCTATGAAATAATTAAGAGGGCAAAGAAAGGCTTCCTCTATGGATTCGATAGAGATGAAAACGCCATAAAGGCAAGCACGGAGAGATTGAAGGATTTTAAAAACTTTTTAATCATTAAATCAAACTTTCATGACGCAAAAGAAAAGCTGATTGAACAGGGCGTAGACGCAGTAGACGGAATACTGATTGACCTTGGAGTTAGCTCTCATCAAATCGATGAGGGAGAAAGAGGGTTTTCCTTCCTTCATGACGGCCCTTTAGATATGCGAATGGACAAGGATCAAAAACTGACAGCATATGATGTTGTCAATATATATAGCAGGGAGAAGTTACTTAAAATTCTCTATGAATATGGCGAAGAATCCAACGCAAAAAGGATTGTTGATAATATTATCGCAGAAAGAGCAAAAAAGCCCATATGCACGACTTTTGAGCTTAAAAACATAATAGAAAGCTCATTTCCAAAGAAAGTTATCTTCGGGAAAGGGGGAGTTTCAAAGCAAACCTTCCAAGCGATAAGAATTGAGGTCAATGGCGAGCTCGAAGGACTTGATAAAACTCTAAGAGATTTAGCGTCAATGTTAAAGAGCGGAGGAAGACTTGCAGTTATTTCCTTCCATAGCTTAGAAGATAGAATTGTTAAAAATGTATTTAAGGATTTAACGACAGATTGCATCTGTCCGCCAAAGACACCTATATGTATTTGTGGTCACAAGGCGGAAGGGAAGCTTGTCAATAGAAAGCCGATAACAGCGAGCGCGGAGGAGTTGAAAATCAACCCTAGAAGTGCGTCGGCGAAGCTGAGAGTATTCGAGAAAAAATAGAGATATTTACAAAAGGAGGAGAATATAATATGAAAGAAGTTCTTTTGCTTGAAAAAGAAACTGAAAAAAAAGAAGTTAAAGTCAAACTCAAAACTGAAAAGACAAGAGAAGTTGAGAGAAAGGACAAAGAGCTTACTGAAAAATTATTCTCCACTCCTGTAAAAGAAGAGATAGTTGAAAAACCGAATTTTGATAAGATAGAGGAACTTCCTCCAGAGCAAAGAAAGAAGGTTTTTAAAGTATCCACAAAGAAAGAGGAAAAACAAAAGTTTAAGCTTAACAAAAAGCTTAAAGCTGCAATTATCGGAGTTGCTTTCTGCGTTCTTGCTGCATTCTGTATAACAACTACAGTTGAAATTGTAAAAGTTAATGCGCAGCTTGAACAGATGCAATCGGGATATAATGCAAGTTTAACAAGCCTTATTCAAAAAATCTATTCTACAGAAACGGGAAATCGATCTTTGAACCTTTTTGAAACTTTTCCAGAAGAGGACCTTGGAGCATCTTCATTCTATGAGAGCTCAAACTGGTTTGACAGAGTTTGCAACTTTTTAATCGGAATGTTCGGAGGTTGATTTGCAAAAACTGTATACGTTACATTCACTACGAAAGAGGATATTAGCAATTGTTTTGCTGATATCCCTTCTTTTTTGTGCGCTTATAGTTCGTCTTTTTGTAATACAAATAATCAATGGTAAAAATCTGCAAAACAAAGCGACAAGCCAGTGGACAAGGGATCTTGCGATCGTTGCTCCAAGAGGAACAATATATGATCGCACGGGATCCACGCTTGCCGTGAGCTACACGACCTATAATGTCTATGCTAGAGCAAGGGAGATAACAGAAAAGGACAGTATAGCGGAGTTTTTATCCAAAAAACTAGATATCAACTTTTCCACAATCTATGATAAACTTTCGCAGAAAAATATATCCGAAGTTTTACTAAAAATGCAGGTGGACACAGACACTGCAGAGGAAATATATAATCAAAAATTCAGAGGAATATATTTAGCTGAAAATGTAGCAAGATATTATCCATATGGCGACTTTTTGACGCAGATTTTGGGATTTACAAGCTCGGATAACTTGGGACAAACGGGAGTAGAGTCATACTTTAACTCATCTCTTCAAGGAAAAGACGGATATTCGTTTACTCAAAGTGACCTTCAAGGCAAAGAAATTACTGGGACTCTAAGATATTATGTAAACGGAGAGAAGGGCAGCGACCTCACACTCAGCGTTGACTCAAAGATTGAGCTTATTGTTGAGCAGACGCTGGGTCAAATCATGCAAGAGCAAAAGGCAAAGAGCGTGACGGGAATTGTTATGAATGCAAAGACAGGAGAAATCTTAGCGTTATCCACAAAGCCAAGTTTTAATCTAAACGAAGTCCCAAGAGATAATCTAACAGAGCTATTTGATTATTCAAAAATAAAGGGGATAACTGACCTCTATGAGCCGGGTTCAACATTCAAAATTTTGACTCTTGCCGCAGCTCTAGAAGAGGGACTGACAAACTTCAATGAAAGATTTTATTGTCCTGGATATAACATTGTTGACGGAGTGAGAATCAAGTGTTGGAGAACAATAGGCCACGGATCGCAGACACTTGTCGAAGGATTTGCGAACTCATGTAACTGCGTGTTTATGAATTTAGCACTTAGACTAGGAGTTGAAAGATTTTATAAGTATGCCAAGCTCTTCGGTCTAGGTCAGACGACAGGAGTAAACTTGTCGGGCGAAGCCAAAGGAATCCTTATGCCGCAAAAACTTGTTAAAAATGTTGACCTTGCAAGAATGGGATTCGGCCACGCAATCACAGTTTCTCCGCTGCAACTTTTGACCTCTGTTTCTGGAATTGTAAATGGGGGAAATCTTCCAACTCCAACAATTCAAAAGGTGGACTCACCAAATATCAGGAGAAATATTCTCTCAGCAGAAACATCGCAAAAGATGAACTATCTTCTTGAAAAAGCAACGAACAAACATGGTGATTGCTCCTTCTTAGAAGGATATAATGTGGGAGGAAAGACAGGGACAGCTCAGAAATATGATGAGAGTGGAAAGATTGCTCAAGGAAAGTATATCTCCAGCTTTATTGGAGTTTATCCTGCGAACAATCCAGACTATGCAATACTAGTGTTTGTAGATGAGCCGAGTGCAGGTGCATATTATGGTAGCATTGTTGCTCTGCCTTATGGGAAAATAATCTTTGAAAAGATGTTTGAATATCTTCAAATTCCAAAAGACAATGAGGAAATTAAGAAGGAATATATCGAAATGCCAAATCTTGTTGGACTGCCAATAAGCGAGGCGAGTGAAATTCTCATTAAACTTGGGATTGATTATGAAATTTATGGCGAGGGCGGAAAAGTTACAAGACAGCTTCCTCCAGAAGGTGAAACAGTGGCCGTTGGCGATACTATTGTTTTGGAAACATAGCCAAAATTCTTGTAAAAATCCAAAAAATTATATATAATAAAAGTATGAGCAAGGAACTTTGGATTTTAATAGGAGTAGTGATCGCGATAGTGGTGTTTAGCATAATTTTATCTATCGCGTCTTTCTCATCTGAAAGATTTATGCAAATTTACACGAAAGCAAATTCAACTCCAGCAAAGACAGATCTAAATATTTTAGATTTTGTTCACAACTTAAATCATTTTAAATTAAATGGCAAAATAAAAATTGCCCAAACTGATAATGACGTTGATAATTTCTATGTTTCAAAGACAAAGACAGTTGCTCTCAGCAGAGAAACTCTGACATCAAACAGCATTGCTTCCTTTTCAATAGTTGCCCACGAAATGGGTCATGCACTTCAAGATAAGGAAGGAAACAAACTCAAAAGTTTGAATATTCTTAGAAGACTTGGAAATTTTATCGGATATCTATTTCTTCCAGCTCTTCTTGCAGGAATTGTTCTCTTGATTTTGGGAAATGATTTCTTCTTCTACAGCATAATTGCATTTTCAATCGGCGGAGGGATTTTCCTCCTCGCAGTGCTGATTAAAGCGATAACAATTGGGATTGAAAAAGATGCATCAAACAAAGGTCTTGAATTTTTGGAAGAAATTTTGGACGCAAATGATATGAGAGAATGTAGAAAACTTCTAAACGCAGCAAGATTGACCTATTGGGGAGATTTATTTAGACTGCTCTTCTCATGGACATTTCTCACACGAAAAACAAAAATGTTTAGAAATTAAAATCGCAGCATATATCGACATTTATGATAGTAAAAGTAAAATTTTAACTTTTTTTGATAAAAGAGCTTTAGCATAAAAAATTACTATTGCATTTATCGTCTTATTGTGATAAAATATAGACATGGGAAAAGTTAGATTAACTAAAGAAGAAAGGAAAAAGTTAAGAGAACTAAAAGATCAGTTGCGTACTGGTGGCTTTTTCTATACCATAAGACAAGTTAAACGCTACATGGAAGAGTACTTGAAGGATCATCCTTCAGATGAAAAAATTAAGGCTCTTGTAAAATGGGCTGACGAGAAAAATGAACTTGCGATGCAATATTGCTATTGGAAAGTTAAAGAAAGAAAGGGCTACTTAAAATCTGACAAACTTTACTTCGCAAGAACTTTTAGCAAAGAATATACTTTCAAACGCTTTTTAAGCAAGAAAGATAAGGAAAATAGATACAATTTTGAGCAAAATGCAAAACCTTCATATGTTAAAGCATTTTTACACAAATATACAAAGCCACGTGTATTTGCAGTTGTGACCATGATACTTGTATATACAATTATGCTTTATCCTTATGTAAGAGGAGTTATTCTCGATTTATTAAGAGATAAAAGGCCTGCCGCAGAATTTTCTCCAGCAGACACTTTCCCAAATGAAGAAGTTAAAAGAGATGAAAATGGGGATATTATTGAACATCCTGCTCACGATCAAGACGCGATTAAAGCTTACAAGTATTTTGAAAAGAAAATCATTGGCGACTTCAATGAATTTGGAATAAAAATTAACTCACTTGATAGTGTAATTGGAATATATGAAAATCCTTTGACACACGAAATTTATGGAAACGAAAAGATTGTTGAAATTGTAGTTTCTAAGGATGGGAAATTTTATTCACTTCAATATATTCATGATGGAGATGTGGAAATAAACACAAATGAGAACCTGGTTAGAACACTTTCTTCACTTAACACTTGCTTAAGCGATTCATATATTTACAACGCAGGTCAGATGACTCCATATTTCCAAGAGCTTCTCGAGCTGACAGGAAACAGCAGAGATCTTTACATCGGGGACTATTATGAATACAGAAAGCAGAATGGACGTGCAGAATACAAGATTCCTGTTTACACTGAAAACACAAGAAGAACTTATTCAATTGAAGAACAACATTTGCTTTCCGAGGATGACATCTATGATGAATTAAAGGATTGCTTAAACAAAGAAAACGACTATTTCACTGAAGAAACTGAGCAAACAATTGAAAATAAATATGTTGCTGTCATGAAAGCGTTGACTTATTCACAGCAGCTGCTTTCAGAAGGCGCTTACTATCACGAAGAAGAGGAAGAACTTTCCGAAGAAGAAAGGATTGCCGAGCAAATGAAGATGCTTGAGAATACTTATGCTTATGCAACAGGACAAGTAAATAGCGATGGTCAGCCAACATTTGTCTTCACATATGACTATGATTTTTCAAAAGATGAAATGGATAAAGATAATCCTAAACAAAGAGAAAGATGATTAAGAAAGTTTAATCATCTTTTTTTGTATCTAAAACATAAGCGAAGAATGAAACTTTGGAAAGAGAAATATTAATAAAATTAAAATAAATATAACTCTAGAAGAGCAAAAAAATTAATAAAACAAGAAGCATAGTTAAAAAGATTTATAGACTAAAAAAGATAACAAAAAAATGTGCAAGACTAATGCACATTCTTTTTATTTTTTTTGCTAACTTTTCTTCTACTTGGGTCATGTTTTAAAGCTCTTATGCTATTTAAAATTGCAAGAAGAGTAACTCCAACATCAGCAAATACAGCAACGAGCATATTTGTTATTCCAACAATTCCAAGTATAAGGACAATTATTTTCACTCCCATTGAGAAAAGGATGTTTTCCCAAACGATCTTTCTTGTGTATCTTGAAAGTCTAATTGCAGTTGCAACTTTTGAAGGATCATCGTTGACAATAACAATATCTGAGGCTTCGATTGTGGCGTCTGACCCAGTAATTCCCATTGCAATTCCAACATCTGCAAGCATGAGAGAAGGGGCATCGTTTATTCCGTCGCCGACAAAAGCGACATTTGATTTTGGAAGAGCTTTTTGTGCTTCGACCCATTTGTATTTTTCCTGAGGAAGCAGCTCATAGTGTGCCTCGGATACCCCTGCAAGAGCAGCGACTTTTTGAACACTTTCTTGATTGTCGCCAGAAAGAAGAACAGTTTTAATTCCCATTTCATTAAGTTCTTTGCAAGCAATAGGAGAGGTTTCTTTCAAGGCGTCAACTAGGTGAATTTCACCAATCTTTTTATTCTCTCTATAAAGTTCAACAACTGTATTTTTAGTCTTTTTGCCTTTTCTTCCTACGAAATAGCTCTTGTCTTCATATGTGAAACTAACGCCCTTGCCCGTTTCCTCTTCAATGTTTTTTACAACAATAAGTTTACGTTTATTTGCATGTGTTATTGATTTTGCAAGTGGGTGATTTGAATACTGCTCTCCAAGAGCGCATAGGAACAGGACATCCTCTTCACTTAATTTTTTGTCAAAGGAAAGAATTTCCATGATGTTGAACTTTCCATTTGTGAGTGTTCCTGTCTTGTCAAATCCGATAATTTTAAGTTTAGCACAAGCGTCCAAGTAGTTTGAACCTTTAATCAAAATTCCTCTTCTGGAAGCATTTCCAATTCCTGAGAAATATGCAAGTGGAACTGAAATCGCGAACGCGCAAGGGCAGGATATAACAAGGAAGTTCAAGCCTCTATAGAATGAACTATCAAAGTTCTTAGTTATTGCCCAAGCAATTCCACAAGTCAGGATCGCTCCAAGGATAACTGCGAGCGTATACCAACGCGTAAATTTTGAAATAACTGTTTCCGCTTTAGATTTTTTCTCCGAAGCGTTTTCAATCATATTCATGATCTTACTAACAGTGCATTGTGAATATTCACTTGTTGTTCTAATTAAGATAACGCCATCAAGTGCAATTGATCCAGAGAGAATTTCGTCTCCCTTCTTTTTCATTGTGGGCAGATTTTCTCCCGTCAAGCTCTTCATATCAACCATAGTTTTTCCGTCGATAATAAGTCCGTCAATAGGGACTCTTTCACCAGGGCGAACGACGATTGTTTCACCAAGTTTAACCTCACTTGGGAGAACTTTCTTTTCTTCATTTCCAACTACAAGCATAGCGAATTCTGGTTGCAAGTTTGTGAGTTTTTCAATGGACTTTCTGGATTTGTTGACTGCGAGTCCCTCAAATATTTTACCAATTCCATAAAGAGCTAGAACCATGAGAGCTTCCATTCTTTCGCCGATAGCTGCCGAGCCAATAACAGAAATTGTGATGAGCATATTCTCATTGATAACACCCTTAAAGAGCAGTGTGAGAGCTTTATAATAAGTCTTATACCCCATAAGCAGAGCACTAATTACATATAGTGGCCAGTAAAGCCATATTGGCATAGGAATAAACAGAGCACAGGCACCAATTGCGATTCCCGCAAGTAGTGTGCTGAGATTAATAATCAAATTCTGCTTCGACTTTGATAAACTTGAGTTCTCAATAATTTTAGCGTCAGGTTCAACTTGTTTAGTAAGCTCAACAATCTTTTTCATAGACTCTTCGATGTCATTTGATTCGAAAGAAAGAGTGCTCTTTACAAAGTTGATCTTAGCGTTCTTAATTCCTTCTAATTTATTTATTTCCATTTCGAGAACTTTTGCGCAGTTTGCACAATCAATTCCCTCTATACGTGTAACTTTTTTCATATATTCTCCGATGTGTATTATATCTTTTAGCTAAGAAAAAGTCAAATCTTTTTTTTCTAAACAATAACAGATCTTTTGGTTTTTAAACCGAATTTTTTCAAAGAAAACATGTTAAAATATGAAATAAAAAAACGCTGTGATGTCACAGCATTTTTTAAATTTAAATTAGTCTAATTTCTTTCCGCAGGAAGGGCAGAACTTTGAGCCTTTTGGAAGCTTTTGTCCACATTCAGGGCAGAAGCTTTGATTAGTTGCATTGCTTATTCCCTTAGCAACTGCTTCTGAAACCTTTTCAACAGTTGGAGCTACATTTTGTCCAACATAGTTAATTGTGTCAGTCTTAACAGGTGCAACTGATGCTGCTTGATAAGCGGCAAGAGCACGTTGATTAGCTCTAAGCGTAAGCATAAGACCTGTTCCAAGTGCAACAAAACCAACAAATGTTAAAACCATTCCTACTGGGGCTTTAGCATCTCCAAATTGCATATTTGTCATTCCCATAACTGTTAGTGTTATACCGGCGATAGCTATGATTACTCCAAGAACAAGTAAGATAATTCCTGCAACGTTATATTTCTTCTTAATTCTTTTATATAATTCTTCATTTACATATTGACCATTCATTTCAGTCATTTCTTTTTCCTCCTATATATAATCAGAATATCATAAACATAATATCTTGTCAATGAAAAACGAGGGAATTAGCCGATATTTTCAGCAGAAAATTAATTGTTTTCCATAAAATTTACAGGCTTATTGGTTTTTCTAGCGTACTAAATTTCGCTTCTTGTACTAGAGCCGATGTATCCGCCTTTATTTATCACGAAAATTTCATCCGCCATATCAATTTTACGCTTATGCATATCGTCAAGCATTTCTTTTACGCCTTCTGTAAAGACTTCGTCATCGCCCGAGTGGCCAAACATTCCGACAGATATGACAATGTTGCCTTCAAGCGTCAGTCTTTTCTGTTCTCTATAAAAATCATCTTTAAATTTTGTGCTCCCGCACAGCGTTATAACCTTGTATTTCCCAACCATAATTAAACTCCTATTCACATTATATCATATTTTTTCTATTTTTTAAAAGGAGTTTGATAGAATAAAGTATATTTTAAGCTAGTTTGACTGATCATCTGCAATTTGATAAAATAGTTAAGAAAATGTTTACAAAGGAGAATATATGTATACACAGAGGGAGTTAGCACAATATATCGGACTGAAGGATGCCCCAGTTTCTTGGGATAATTGTTATTCTATTGCTATTATACAGATGCCAGAAAAGATTATTTGGCTTGAGAGTGAAGATATAGAAAAGTCTATAAAATTTTATCATCTAAAGAAAGAAAGGGCAATAATAAAGAATCTTTTTGAAACGGCAGAAAGAATTAAATGTGACGAAAAACTTAAGATCGTTGCGTGGTTGCTGCATTACATTCTTTATATTGATAAAACTAAGCAGATATTTGATATTTGGAATTGGGGTCATAATACGGAGATGTTCAGCGTTTTGGGAAACAATATGCTCCCATTAATTGTCCTTTTAAGTGGCAGGGAATATCATATAAAGAATATGAGAGAAAGAGAATATGATAAAACTCTTAAGAAAGCTTCTATCAACGGTGTTCGCCAAGCTTGTTTAAAGGATAGAAATATTTTTGGTCTTAGTGGAATTAGGTTTTCACAAATGACATGGGGTGCTTACTTTGTAATCGGCAGACTAATTCAAATTAAAAATCTTCAGTACGAGTTATTTATTGATCCAGATTTAAAAATGAGAAGAATGATAGCGAATCTTAATAGAAGATATTATAAAGACAATGAAATTAAGTGTGGAGGGAACAATGTTTTTGTAAAAGTTCATATCCCAAAGCAAAAGAAATTGCATAGACGTAAGGTTATAATTTCACTTAGAAAATCTGAAAAGATAATAAACAAATTCTATCCTTACACTAGAAGAAAGACTATTCATTACTTTTGCGAATCCTGGTTGTTAAGTAAAGAGTTAGATTTTTTCTTGTCCTCAAATAGCAATATAATTAAATTTAAAACTCTATTTAATACATGCTCAGAGAAAAATGGAGGCCGTGGATTTTATAAGTTCCTCTTTAATCAGTTTGGAATAATCAATGATACAAAAAATTTGCCAGAAAACACTTCTCTACAAAGAAATGTAAAAGCATATATTCAAATTGGAAAAACCCTAAATGACGGTTACGGTCTTTTAAAAGAAGACATCTTAAAAAGATAAAAATAAAAAAGCCTTACGAATAAGACTTTTCTTACAACACACTTGGTGCAGATGACAGGGGCGACGCGTTAAACGAATAAGCCAGTGTGTTTGTGAGTAACCAAAGCCGGGGAGCAGCTTGTCTGTGGTCATCAAGCTAGCGCAGGGCTTATGGCCCCTTGCTTCGCATAGCCGCACAAATCAATTTTTGTTCCAGTATTTTCTCTGTTTCAGAACCTCCGATGAGGAACCTCTATCGGGAACCCGAAACAAAGAAACTACAAGGAAAATCTCTTGATTTCTGCTGCCATATTTCTTCGAACTATTATATCAGATAATGATATTTATCCTCAACTCGCTCGAATGAGCGAATTTCATTTGCTTTTGGCAAATATCATTGCGAAAGCAATATCACTGAACCGTAAGGTTCAATATCATTGTAAACAAAAAAAAGAAAGTCAAAGGACTTTATTTTTTTGTTTACTTGGTGCAGATGACAGGATTTGAACCTGCATGGTTTCCCGCTAGCACCTGAAGCTAGTGCGTCTGCCATTCCGCCACATCTGCATATGTTTTTTAGGGACAATGCTCTTATCCCTAACGACACAAAGATTGTACAACATTTAGACAAAAAAGTAAAGAAGAAAAAAACAACAGATTAAACTGTTGCTTGTTTTTTTGTATTAATTACTCTCAAATAGTCGTTATATGATTTCTCTACAGCTTTATCCCAAGAAACATATAGATCTCGGAATGCATTGTTGCAAATTGTATCATATTTTACCTTATCTGCAAAGATTTCTATAATCTTGTCTGCGAAAGCTTCCTCTGTTGGATCAGAAAGATATCCGTTTACACCATCGGTCACGGTTGCCGCTGTTGCTGCCCCTTTTAAGAAAATTGTTGGTGTGGACTGAGAAGCTGCCTCAATTTGAACTAAACTACTTGCATCGTACATTGAAGGGAAAAGGAAAAGATCTGCCATTTTATAGTACTTAGAAATTTCCTCACGGCCCGTGATTCTTCCAGCAAAAGTTACTTCATGTGATAGGCTATTTTTCTTAATCGTTTCGTGGAGTTTGTGTTCATCTGGGCCGGATCCAACGAAAATCATCTTAAATTTAAAACCTTTTTCCTTTAAAATTTTAAGAGAGTCTGCAATAAAGAAGATATTTTTAAGTGAAACAAGTCTTCCGATGAAAAGGAATACCTTTTCGTCTTCCTTGATGTTATATTTCTTTTTTAGAGCTAAAATTTCGTCATCATTTTCAAAAGGTACAAGGTCTGTTCCGTTATTCTGCACCCTAGGAAGTGTCTTTGCACCATATTCCTTAAAAATGTTGGCAATTTCGCTATTAACAGCCCAACATTCATCACATTTATTAAAGACTTTTATGACTGTTGCCAGCATCATATTTGTAATTAGGGTGGATTTAACAGCTTTCTTGAAATCTCTCTTAAACTGACTGTGCATTGTGGCAACAACAGGAATATTGTGCTTTTTTGCATAGCTTACTCCAACTTTTCCAATTGTGAAAGGGGAGTGAATATGTACGATATCCAAGTTTGATTCTTTAACTTCTTTCATAAATTCTTTATCTGTCGTAGGGAGAGGAAGGTCATAATCCAAAAATGCTAGAGGGAACTTAGATTTACACCTTACTACCTTGTATGGAAGAGTTGAATCGTCGAAAGGTTTTCTCCCTACTGGGGCAAAAACCGTTACATTACAGTATTTACTTAATCTTCTTGCATAATTGTCAACAACCATAATCACACCATCGACCATAGGAAAGAAAGTGTCAATAAAAAGTCCTAAATTAATCTTATTTTCTGTCATTATTTCTCCTTGTGCAATTAAATTTTATCACAAAAGAATAAAAAATAAAAGCAAAAAGCACGAAAAACTCTTGAATTCTGCTGCCATATTTCTTTGAACTTATGTAGTTAACGCAATTATAAATCCTCAACTCGCTCGAAAGGGCGAATATCATTGCGTTAGCAATTTCATTCGTGAAACGAATTTCATTTCCGCTTGCGGAAATTTCATTGCAAATAAAAAAACTCTCAGTTTGAGAGTTTTTTGTTTGCTTGGCTCCCCAGGTGGGGCGACGCGTTAAGAAAAGAGTCCAGTGGACGCTTTTTAGCCAAAGCCGGGAGCGGCTTGTCCGCGGTCTGGGTCCGACAGGGCTGAGAACCGTGGGTTCGAATCCTAAGAAAACAATAAAAAAAACTCAACAAATTGTTGAGTTGCTTGGCTCCCCAGGTAGGATTCGAACCTACGGCCTATCGGTTAACAGCCGAGTGCTCCACCACTGAGCTACTGGGGATCATAAGTAGTAGATGAAATAACATCTACAAACTTTGTAATTTTGCCTTACAGTTAGGAGGGAGATTTAACTGCATTGCTCCATTATAATAACAAAAAAGATAAATATTGTCAACTAGATTTATCAAAAAAAATTAAAAAATTAAGAATTTTCCAATCGTTCTTGGATTTGATTATAATCGTTGGTTATTTTGTCTAATTTAGCTCTCATCGACAAAAGAACACCTGTCTCGACGATAGCGATAACAGCGAGAAGCACTACAAGCACAATAACTGCAATTTTAATTCTTTTCTTCTTTCTTTCTTCTTCTTCCATAAATCCACTTAGAAAGTTTTTCCCAAAGCTTTCTATTTAGATTATAGCATTTATCATACAATTTTGCAAATATATTCCCTAAAGTAATTCTTTCAAGGATTAGTGAAGAGAAGAATAAGAGGAATGGATAAAAGCGAATTTGACCATAATTGAAGCTTAAATTTAAATAGTAAAAAATTATAAAAACTGGGAATATGCTTAGAAAATAAAATATTTGCCTGCTTATTTTATTATTATTAAAAAAATAATTAATTAGCGAAAATATATCAAATATGAATCCAGAAAAAAAGCCGATAACTACGAATAATAAAATAATTATCGGTTGAGATAATGTTGGATATAACATTATTTAAAAATTCTCCTTAAAAGTGATTTTTTCTCGTTTTTCTTATTAAATTTAATGTTGTAGATTTCGCCTTCAATGATTGCGTCTTTGTTTTCAATATCAAGTTTTTTAACTTCTAGGTTATTGCCAGTTATAACAATTTTGCTTAAAGAAGTTTGAACGACCGATTGAGTAGGTGTGCTTGAAACTATCTTTTCCACCCCTCTAATACTCATGCTCTTTTGATTGTCAATATTAATAATTTCCTGCATATTCGCTCCTTTTTATATATTTTTATTATTAAGTTTAAGAAAAAATGATAAATATTTGAATTTTTAGCTAGGATATGCTAGAATAAAAATGCGAGGACTAAATAATGGAAAAAATAGAGATTAAAGTTAAGAGTGCGGACAAGCTTAGCAATGTTTTGCTAGCTTATGGTTTTTCATATAACAATATCAACAAAATAATAAGAAGTAAGGACGTTAGAATTGACGGTGTAAAGACTAATATAGACGAAATTGTCGTTCCAGGACAAGTTTTAACTGTTTTTGTTGCTACGCTTCCAGGAGATAAGTTCAAAAAGGTGTATGAAGACGACAATGTACTTGTTGTTGATAAAATGTCGGGCATAGAAGTTGAAGGAGAAGATGGGTTAGAAGGGAAAATTCCTGGAGCAATCGCTGTTCACAGACTTGATAGAAACACAGAAGGTGTTTTGATTATGGCAAAGAACAAAAATGCTGAAAAAGAACTGAGCAGTGCAATCAAAAAACAACTATTTGAGAAAAAATATCTTGCTGAGGTTGTTGGGAAGACAAATTATAAGGGTGAAAAGTACTCAGCTTTCCTTGTAAAAGATAGTAAGATTAGTTCAGTAAAAGTCTTTAAAAATTTTGTGCAAGGGGCTGTTAAGATTGAAACTATTTTCAAAACATTGAAAAATGGATCGGAAACCAGCATTGTTGAAGCGTCTTTAGTGACGGGGAAAACTCATCAAATCCGTGCGCATTTAGCATTTTTGGGGAATGCGATTGTCGGCGATGGAAAATATGGGAAGAACGAAGATAACAAAAAATTTAAAGAAAAGAAGCAAAAATTACACTGCTACAGCTTAAAATTAAATGGTCTTGGGGGCGATCTTGCATATTTGAATGGGAGAAAGTTCGTGTCACTGCCTGATTGGGCAAAAAATATTAATTTTTAAATTAAAAAGCTTATTTTTAAATTTTAAGAAAATAAAAAACCGTGCATATTGCGGTTTTTTAATTAGTTTTTATATATTTATTTGCCCGATTTTATCGAATAAAGAGGTATTTTTGCTGCTGTGCTATTTTAAATATTAAAAATATATTTAAAAAAATATTATTTTATCCTTTATTTTATTTGATAAAATAATACAAAAAGTGATAAAATAAAACTATGAAAAAGAAAAAAATATACATAAATGTTCTGAGTGCTTTTGCAATGTCAACTTTCATTGCAGGAGCATTTTTAATTTTTGCATGCGGCAAAGCCGATACAAGCGGAGAATTTAGCAAGGACAGACTCTTAGTTTCTAAGGGCGAAGTCTTTGATGTTTCAGATTTCTTCAAAGGAAGTGACAAAGTTGAGTTTATCTCTATGGACGAAAACATTGTCGACGTTGAAGAAGATTTGTTTGTCGGCGTCAACCCTGGACTTACATACATTTACTCTGTTACGGACGGAGTCAAAGGCGACTACATAGAAATTTTCGTTAAGGACGAGTTTAGCGAACCAAAGGGGATTGAACTTAGCGAGGATGGGCTTGTTTCATGGAGTAACGTTTATTCATACATCGGAGACGAGCAGTATACTGCCGAGTACGAATTAAACCTAAACGGGAATATTATTTCAAGCAGAGAAAATTCTTATCAGCTTGAAAGTGAAGGCGAGTACACAATTAGTATCAGAGCCGCAGGACAGGAGCTTATTGATCCTTCTCCATGGGGGCGCCAGATAACCTTGTATTATCAAAAAATGGGCAAGCCTCAAAATATTACATTCACACCTTCTGTAGATATCACTTCGATGAAGGGAGTGTTATCTTGGGATGCAGTCGATAGGGCAAAATACAAAGTCGTTGTCGACAGTATTGAATATGAAACGACTGAAACGCATATGGAGCTTGATTTTAGCAAATCGACAAGAAGATCGGTCTATATTTCTGTGGAAGCTATAGACAAACAAGGCGAGTTCATGTCAAGCAAAAGTGCAATTTCGCTCTACAAACTTGATCAGCCAAAAGTAACCTATCAGGACGGAGTTTTAAGTTGGAAAGCTGTTGAAGGCGCAGAAAAATTTAATGTTATTTATTCTGGAGAAGATGGATATTCAAACTTTGTTACGTCAGATTTAAGCACGACGCTCGAAGGTATCGACGCAGGAGTTTACGATATTACAGTTCAGGCACTTGCAGGGCTCAACTACATTAATAGCGATAAGATAGCTATTGACAACAAGGTTGTTAAACTTGGAAAGAGTGATGTTACTTACGCACTCGGCGATGGATATGTCGATGTAAATATTTCCACAACATCAAACTACTTAAAGAATTTCAAAATTTTAAAGAACGACGAAGAAATAAATGTTTCAATTAGCGAAGGAAACAGTGTTTCGACAAGAATAAATTTGACCGCGGGAGTCTACGACTTTAAAGTTCAATCTCTTCCTTCATACAACGGGCTTAATGTCCTTCCTATGGACGGCGTAAGCCAGGTTATTTCGTCGGATTTCACTGACGCTAAGAGAATCTACATGCTCGCAGAGGCAGAAAATTTTATTCACTATTTTGACGATCATCAAAATTCTATCTTGGAATTTAGTAATGTTGAAAATGCTGAGTCATATGAAGTTGTGATTAACGGAAAAACTGCTACAGCGATCGAAACATCAGTTGTTGGAAACAAAGTTAAGATTAACCTTGGCGCAATTGATAGAACTGAGTTTAACATTCAAGACGGAAAATCATTTAACATTGATTTAATTGCTAAGAAGAACGATGAGACCATTAACTCATTGACAAGAAAGACTATAAAAGTCTATGACATTGTAGAGGGTAAAAGTGCAAACGGCACAGACTTTGAAGAGAAAAAATATTCATGGAAAGGCTTGAAAGACGCGGAATATGGCGTTACAATTTATAGGACAACAGACAGCAATTTTGATTTAAACGGACTAGCCCCTATCTTCTCAGGTAAGCTTGAAGAAACAAATACAGCGGATCTTCCGGCGGGATTCTATGTTATCGAAATTAAAACACTGACAACGAACAGCGATAAATATTGGAGCAGCAGTGAGGTCATGACAGACAGCTTTATTGTCAGTGAAAACGAGGAAAATCCATACTTCCTTGACTTCTACTATGACAGCTCTCTTTCAAGTGAGTTCTCAGGATATGGAATTAAATTTAAAACCCCAACAGCCGCAGAAACTTATTATCTAAATCCAAGAAAGTATCAAATTTTTGTAAATGATACAAAGATTCTTGAGGCAGAAGCGTCTAAGATAGAGCAGATTTTGACATATGATTTCTTATCTGATTTTAAATTTGATGCAGGCGTGACAAAGATTGAGCTTAGAACTATCTGTAGTGACACAGAGCTTGCAAAAATACAAAAGCCATCAAGTCTTTCTATTCTTAATGTTGAAAAACTTGAAGCACCAAGCAAGGAATCTGTTAGCACAAGAGATGACAACATATTAAAAGTTGCACTTAAAGGCAATGCTGATCAAGTTGTTCTTTCAAAGGAAGGATCTGTTTTTGAAGATGAAACTGGATATCTTCAAGAAATCGACCTATCAAAGTATGTAGGAAGTTTCAACATCGAGGCCTATTACGATAGTCACAAAGATTTCACAACGGAAGAAGATTTTACAAGAGGAAACTACTACATCGAAAGTGAAAAATTTACTATCGCTTGTCAAAGAGATGAGATTCCTTCAAACTTCAGCTACTACAAAAAGGAAATATCTTTTGATCACAGTGGTGAGGCTGATAAGTTTAACTTGATTATAAAAATTAAAACAAAGAACGACTCAAATGGTAAGACCTGGAAGACTCAAATTGGAGAAAAGGTCTTCAATCTTGACAACCTAATTTCAGTTCTTGGAAGGGAGTTTGAAGCATACTATTCACAAAAAGTTGAAATGACGATCGACATTTATTCTTGCGTGTCCAAGTTCGTTGGGAATACATATTTCATCTCATCAATCAATGATACAGAGTCAAGCAATGGAATGGCTCATATCAATGTAACGCAGCTTGAAAATGTGACTGATTTAACATATAACAAGACTTCGGATAAGTTAGAGTGGTCTTCAAATAACCCTAGCGACACAAATTATGAAATTTATATCAACAACACACTTTATGACGAAGTTAACGTTTATTCAAGCGAAGAGGGCGGATCATATAAATATGAATTTTCACTTGCGGGCTTTGTAACAACTCCGGGAGAGGAATATAACTTCAAGCTTGTTGCCACAAAGAGAAATTCTTTTGACTCAAATATTTCTAACGTTTTGACAGTTAAGAAATTAAAGAGTTTAGATACAATAAAAGTTTATACAAACAAGGATGATGAAACTACATACATTAAGTGGGATCTTACAAGCGAGCAAGTTAACCTTATTGAAAGCATTGTGATTAACGAAACAAGCTACGCTATTACAGAGCAAACAGGAAACATTGTGCTCCCAGGTGAAGTTGTTCGCATTAAGCTTATTTCAAAGGGCGAAAGCAGCACCAAACTTCAATACAGGGACAGCGACACAACAGAATTTACAATTAGAGAAGCTGCCGACAGCGATTATTCTAACTTTATTAGTGGAACAGTTGTAAAGAAAGAGTCTAGCGACTGGTTCATTACATCTGACCTTGACTCAAGCTATATCGAATGGACTGCATTTGAGGACGATAACGTTTGGAGCGGACAACAAACGGCTGTTAATTATACGTTTGTAATTTACAAGCAGGACGGCTCAGTTTACAGTAAAGTAGACACTGGAAACAAAAACAGAATCTCTCTTAGTGACACGACATTAAAGAGCTTAGTTAAAGGGCAATATAAATTCAACGTTTATGCGTGCTTCGAGGAATATTCATTAAGTGATAAAGGGGAAGCTTCAACTCTTACAAAATATTTGTCAGCTGAAAATATTTCAATTAAGAAACTAGCGGACGTACAAAATGTAAGCTGCAGCGTAGAAACAACAGCAAAAGACAGCTATGAAAGCGAACTTGCTAAGAAAGTTACAATCTCGTGGGATCACGAGGACGCTTCAAGCGAAGTTTACTACAGTGTTCAGCTTTTAAATTCAAAGCATGAAGTTGTATTCTCAAAAGCTATAAGCGGCGAGCTTCAAACTGAGATTGCCCTTGGCGAAATCTCATCTTTGGAAGTGAAATATGTAAGCATAACTGCCTATTCGCCAAATCACCTCTTTAGCAATTCAACCGAGATTCAAGTTATGCAAAACGAAGTTCCTAGTGCTGTTTTAAGTGACGACGGAATAATAACAATAAATAGTTCTTCCGCATCAAGAAGATATATTATAAAAGCAGAAATTGCAGGCAAGACATATAACTATGTTTTAGACGGATCAAGAAGCATTAATATCTATGATTGCTTTAAGCTCGAAGACCTCAGCGGAAGCATCAAGGGACAAAAAGAGAATTTAACGGTTTCAATAATCGCAGTTGGAGATAGTCAAACTCTTCCAAATGAGAAGAAAGCAATTATCCAAAAGGAAATTTTGGGACAGGGTGCTTATGACACCTATGCAGGCTTTATTTTCTTTAGAAATGAGTTTGCAAGCAAAGTACATATCCTTTACAAAGACGGAGATCAAATTAAGGAAGAGGTCTTAAGCACTCAGCAGATTTTATATAAAGCGGGAGACCTTGAAAAATATACTTACTTTACCCCATCAAATACATATCTCGTTGCAGACAAAACGCAGTATATGGGCGGATTTAGATTTGAAATCCCAGCTTCATGGAAGGGAACGACGAAGACTTTCACATATTACTTTGAAAAAACAGGCATGGGAAATTCTTGGACAGATTTAACTCTTCAAACAAATACAAAGCAGCTTGAAGTGAAAGATTTTGATGCTATTTCAGACGTGCAATTCAGCATGGACAAAACATCGAATCATATTTCTGGAAAGATGATTACTTCGACAGAAGGCGGAGTGTTCATGGAGGTGCTATATAGCAACTATACTTTGCTATATGGATATTCACAGGAAAATGAAATTCCAATATGGAACATTGAAGACAACCTAACAATGGGAACTCTTCCTGCTGGACAATACACCTTTAGAATTTGGAACCTGAAAAAAGATATTGAAGGCCGCACAACATTCTCTTCTCCATATGAGTTTGTTTATGAAAAGAAAGCGAGTGGGATTAGTAATGCGAGAGTTGCCGACACAGGATATTTTGAGTGGGATGATTCAGATTTGACTACGGGGAAATATTTAATCGAATGTGACGATGACAACTTTGTTGTAACAGAAAAGAGATTCGATTTGATTCTTTTAAATAAACATACTTTTACACTCACAATCAAGAAGATCCACGACATCCCATTTGGGGGAAGTGTAAAACTTAGCGAACTTGGAGGAAAAGTTATCACAGTTACAGATCCTATAACTGTAAGCAGTGAAACACTTTCATTCTCAGATCCTTGCTCATTCAAAGAGATAACGGAGGATGCAGAAGTAGTCTTGGAAGTTCCGGACGCATTAGATTACAATCTCTTTATGGAATACAACGGCAAAACATACAAAGTTTTGAAGTTCACAAAAGATTATGGCAGTGTTAACTATCTTAAAGTTAGAGAAATTGATTTAATTGACCTGCTTGGCGAAGATTTTACAAGCGATATTAGCGAAGTTAAATTCTCAATCACAGAGGAAGGCAAAGTTAAGTCGCCAAGTGTAGGAGTAAATTTAAGTTTGAAGAAAAATAGCGATAGCAGAAAGATAACACAAGTGAAATCCGGAAATCTCTTCGACGAATATTTAGTTTATGAATCAGACCTCGCAAATGCAAAGAAAGCAATTTTAAGAATGACAAACAACTTTGGAGATCAAATTTATGACGGCCTAGAAGAAATTGTTTCTGGCTACTGGGTTGAAATGGAAGATGAGCGCAGCACTGGATTCTATACGAAGCTTCCAACAAACTATCTGTCAAGCAAGACCGTTAATGTCATTAAGATTGGGGAAATCTTGGATAGACTTGTAATGCCAGAGGGAGCTAGTTATACAATTGAAGTTGCTCCAATACACAAAAATTCAAGTGTAGAGCAAATAGATTGGTTATCCACAGTTGCAACATACAAACGTCTTTCAGGAATTGGTAAACTGAGAGTAAATGAAGACGGAACGAAGGTTATATGGGCAGATAATGACAAAGATCCTCTGACAAGCTACTATCTAGTGAAATACAATGACACATTTAGATACATTTCAAAAGACCTTTCAGAAATTCTTTACACAGAGTTTATTGCAGGTGTGAGAGATGATCTAGAGATTTATGCAATAAGTAGCAGCGTTGGCGAACTCTTCTCGGTTAAGAGAGTTTTAAAAGACGTTGAAAGAAACAAAACAGTTTCGAATAAATATATAAGTTTAGACAATGGAACATTGGCATTAAGCTGGGGCGAAGGACTGACTCAAGCGGAAAAGAATCAGCTTATGAATTCGTCAACAGAGAAGAGTGCAACAGACAAGATTTTTGAATCTGGAAATCTTATCAAGATATTGGAAATGATTGAATATCGTGCATATTCGCTTGTTTATGCAAAACAAACAGTTGCAGAGAAAGTTGCAAACTCAAGATATTTGCTTCCAATTGGATTTACTTTCTCAGAGCTTAAGAATGAGCAAGTTGAAATTAAGTTTGTCAAAGATGGATCAACAAAGTCGGCGATTATCAATGCTACATATTTACTCAAAGCTCTTGATGATAAATATATTGATATCTTGAAGAAGATTAGAGAATCAATATCATCTGAACACAATTTCTATGGCACGCTGACCGCATTTATCAATCTTGTTTCAGCAAAGGAAACGAGATTTACAGGAATTGCTTGTGACAGCATTCTATTTGATGAAATTGGCGGGAATGTAGGGAAGAGCGTTGAAGCTGGAACATATAAAATTGTTATGAATCAGCTTGGAAATCCAAACAGAGCAACGCTTAAGTCTGATGACAACATAGTTATTTCTAGCGCAGAAGTTTTAGCTGCTCCAGATGTAATTTTTAACAAGGAAGATATAATAAACAGCGCTGCAGCGAATGAAGTTTTGACATCAAAATATTCAATTACATTTAAAACTGTCGGCTCAATCAAAAATTATAGATTGCTTCTTAGAAGACCTGACGGTGAAGCTGTAGATAAAGTTTATGACATCAAAAATGTTAACGGCGAGTGGCTGTTATACTATGGAAATAACCAGACGTTCAAACTAACACTTTTAGATAATGGATACATTCAAATCCCTATCAACACAATAGGCGATCAAACGGGAATTGACACAGTTATTTCAACTGATAATCAAGAATATTCAGCCTACATCTATGCTTGCGGACAGGACAATCAGTTCAACAGCAAGACCTTCAAAATGAATTTACTCTTCTTAGCTCAGAACAATATTAATATCAACAAAGGAAGAGTGAACTTTGGAGTATTTAGACATAAGGATAAGACCTTTGATTCAATGGTTATTTATAAGATAGACGGAGATTCAACTTATCACGTTTCAGTTCTTCAAAGATCTGGAACTATCATTGACTACTTGCCAAGCGACAATGGTCAGTACAATTTCATTTCCTTCTTAACAAGGGGCGGAATTTCGGATCAGTACACAATGTATATTGATAGCCCAATTTATATGATGAAAAATCCATTCAAACTATATAACCCAACTGTTAACATCGAAGACGGAAAATTCGTTATCGATGAAAATACAAACAACTCCGCTCTATATAACAAAGACGGATATCAAAGAAGATACACTATATATAACGATATGAGCGGCGCAAACGGAGGACTTCTAACAGAGCCTATCGAGGAAAATAGATATATCTATGAAGCAGGCGAGTCTAAGTATGAAGGCGATTATCTAATATATAAGGAAAGCGAGAAATTAGCAACAAAATTCTCTATCCAAAACAATGGTTCGAATGGTGGAATGCAGGCGGAGAGTACTGAAGTTGACACGATACTTGGAAAGGTTTCAATTTTGAAATTTACAGACAGTGACATGGCACAAAGTAGCGCTGTTTTCCAATCAAAAGTTATTGATATTCAAGCAAGAATGTTAAAGGATATAGAGATATCTCTTGACGAGCAAGGCGATTTCGTTTGGACAGAGTCATCTTCAAGCAATATCGGAGATTTAACTTCAGCAGCAAACAAACTTATATATAAAGTTACAATTGAA
>Ga0256404_1005434_pt1 | contig 22528 bp, 15 predicted proteins | sample RumenRJG_01DNA_FD_185990 | JGI IMG/M metagenome (GOLD analysis project Ga0256404, IMG submission 185990) | Bovine rumen microbial communities from Lethbridge, Alberta, Canada - RJG_01 | ecosystem: Host-associated > Mammals > Digestive system > Stomach > Rumen | place: Canada: Alberta | collected...
AGATACAAGAAGCCTTCGAGGCATCGCTGCCCATCGATATGGGTCAGATACTCTCCATCCCGTTTATCATCCTCGGCGTGTACTGCATGCTAAGAGCCCGCAAATGAAAACACAGCTCTTTCATATATGCCATAGTATGCCATAGTTACAGGTGACTGACATCCGGAGAAGAATATCTATCTTCTGTCTAACCAAAGATCCATTAACGGGTCTGAAAGGGAATAGGTTTTCTCTTTTCGTGTTATCAGGTCGTACTCCAATAGTTTGAGGGCTGCTGACTGTGTAGAACTTGGTGAGCGCAGACGATGCTTCCTATTAAAAGCTGATGAGGTGATGCTCTGCACCTGACCTTCAGTATGGATAGCAATTATTTTATTATTACCAAAAAAAAATTACCGAAAAAAAATAATATATTAGATGTTTTAGGGCTATCTTTCTTCTTGAATTACTCCGAATAGAATTTTAAATACTCCGAATAGAAATGAAAATACTACGAGAGTAACGAAAATTTCTTTCGGAGAAATAGGAATTGCGATTTTACCCTCACATCCTAACGTTTTTGCACCAAACCACGATGTACAGGGCGTTTGGGCACGTTAGGGACAAAGGGTTCTCCCTCACGTCTCCCTAACGTTTTTGCCTCTGGAGGGTCACATTTTGCAATTCTGAGGCTCAAAATGTATTAGGTTACCCAAAATGTGAGGGAGACGTTAGGGAGAATGAAAAAGGGTAACGTGGTTCAAACGCCCTGTACATCGGCATTTGATAGGGATTACGTTAGGGTGTGAGGGTAAAATCGAAAAAACTTTTTTTCTGATGCAAATAAGGAACGCTTATTGATGAATAAGGGACGCTTATTACAAAATAACCTAAGGTTATGGGGAAGCAACTTGGGTATTAATAGTAGCCGCGAGTCCGTAGGCTTCGGACGCTCAGTCCGAGCCGAGCGGACTGGCAGTCCGTCGGGACGGACTAAAGACAAACTATCGGAGGATGAGCGATTCAGCAAACTTATAGATGATAATGCCGGCAGTAACGGAGACATTCATGGAGTGTTTCGTACCCAGCTGGGGAATCTCCAAGCAACCATCTGAGGCATCTACTACTTCCTGGTGGACACCTTTCACTTCGTTTCCAAGCACTACGGCGTATTTTAAGCCCCGCTGAGGCTCGAACGTCTGCAGCTTGGTACTATGTTCCACCTGTTCGACTGAAAAGACCGTATAACCCGCTTTTTTCAGTTCGTCGACAGCTTCCAATGCCGACTTGAAGTATTTCCAGTCAACACTCTCCTCAGCACCCAATGCCGTTTTGTGAATTTCCGTAGAAGGTGGCGTCTGACAAATACCACAAAGATAAACCGATTCTACACGAAACGCATCACTGGTACGAAACACACTACCTATATTATACATGGAACGCACATCGTCCAACACCACTACCAGAGGTAATTTCTCAGCCTCGCGGAACTCCTCAACCGTAAGGCGTTGCATTTCTATTGTTCTGACCTTTCTCATAATTCGTCTACAAAGGTACGAAAAAATTGTGGATAACGTGTGCATAACTCGTGGAAAACGCGTGCATAACCTGAAAACAATACCAACAGCACCCGCTTATGTGTGAATAAAAAGCATAAAATACAGGCTTATCACACACTTTTCCACCAATTTTCGCCCGAAAAAGATATAAACTTATTAATTTTGCACCGAAAAAGATAAATGTGGATAAACTACTTATCAATCTAATAATCAGAAAGTAAGTATTCACAATGGATGTTTAAAACGCCGAATTATGAGTGAATAAACAATCTGGCAAGAAAAAGCCTGAAAAGTTTTGCACTTATCAACACCGTATCATCCTTATCATTTTTCAAAAGAAAAGAAAAAAGAAAGAAAATAAAATAATAAAATGATGTTGAAAACTGAGTGGAAAGAGCAGGGATTCATTGATGAGCCTGTAGCAGAAGGAACTGACCTAAAAGCAGAGATTCGTCGTTTGTGTAAAGAGAAAGATGCCATTATTCTGGCTCACTACTATACAATAGGCGATATACAGGATGTAGCCGACTTCGTTGGCGACTCGCTGGCTTTGGCACGCAAGGCAGCAGAGACAGATGCCAAGGTGATGGTGATGTGTGGTGTTCACTTCATGGCTGAGACCTGTAAGCTGCTTTCTCCTGACAAGACCGTGCTTTGTCCTGACCTGAATGCAGGTTGTTCACTGGCTGACTCTTGCAAGGCAGAAGATCTGAAGAAATACAAAGAAGAACATCCAGGCTACCAAGTAGTGTCGTACGTCAACACCACAGCAGCTGTCAAGGCTTTGACAGACGTGGTGGTGACCAGTGGTAATGCGAAGAAAGTAGTCGACCAGTTGCCTAAGGATGCGAAGCTGATATTCGGTCCTGACTATAACCTGGGAAATTATATCAACGAGGTGACAGGTCGCCAGATGCTGTTATGGAATGGCGGATGCCACGTTCATGAGCGCTTCTCAGTAAGCAAGGTGGCAGAACTGAAGAAGCAGTATCCTGAAGCAGTAGTGATGGCTCATCTGGAGTGTAAGGGTCCTGTGTTGGCGTTGGCAGATGTGAAAGGTAGCACCGCAACGATGCTGAACTACGCCCAGCAGAGTGACAAACGTCAGTTTATCGTCGCCACAGAGGCCGGAATCCTGCACGAGATGCAACGAACTTGTCCAGACAAGGAATTTATTCCTGTGCCCCCAGAAATCAGCGAGAGCGGCCTGGAATGCAGCTGTAACGAATGCAATTACATGAAAATGAATACCCTCTTGAAGATTTACAACTGTCTGAAATACGAATGGCCCAGCGTAGAGGTTGATCCAGAGATAGCCAAAGAAGCTGTGAAACCTATAGAAAGAATGCTGGAGTTGAGCTAAGCTCCAGCATTCTTCTTTTATCATTTTATTATTTTATAATGTATTTTTTTCCACCACGTATAAATAACCCTTTTTGATTGCCATTTACCTCTTGCCCTTGTAAATTATAAATTTTGTAATCTGCATTATCTGATTGAATATTTCTTATATAAGTACTCTTTGGAAATATATTAGTATCCAGATATTGCATATGTTGTTTTATCCAATCTGTAATATAGTCAATCTCTTTTTCAAAATTCAGTTCATCACCATTAATGTCACTGTCTTCTGACCATTTATTTTCCTCTCTTTCAGCGGCACCTGATAACTTTAAAATATTATAATAATCCTGGTATCGTTTCACAAGATTATTAGTAGAAAGATATGTTTTCCTAAGTTCGTTATATCGATTATTAGCTTTCTCTATAAAATTATTAGGATTAAGTTCTTTTAGTCTGACTATAAGGTTTAGATTGATATTCATATTATAATTTGGAGCTTTCCAATCATTTAACCACTTTGCTCCAACAGTTCCATCTAAGTCCCAAACAGCTAAAGTTAGTTTTTTATTTTCTGTTTTATCATATACAGCCCAGAACATGTTTTTTCCTACGTTATCAAAAGCATTCAGTGTATGCAAGAAAATATAATAGTCAATGATTACAGGTATATCGAAGTATTCATGAATATGATTTTTGAAATCCTCGTCATTACTATTAACAACAAAGTCAATGGCATTATATAGAGTGCTGTAGTCTGTTTCTTTAATATCGTCTAATTCGGGGTATTTTACTTCAAAGGAATACCACCTATCACTTTTATTATCGTATGGATAAGAATCATACATGAGTGAATTTTCATAAGTTTCTGACTTCCATAATCCACCATATATTTCTCCTGTTTTCTTATCAAATTTTTTAATTTTCAGTTGTTTTCTGTCCATACATTCTGTAAGACAGTATATTCCTCTGTATTCATCATTAAGATAGACTTCTACTATCTGGCCTCTAACACCTGTAAATATGTCAGGTTCTTTGTCAGCATAGTATGGTTTAGTAGCTATATCATTCCATATTTCAGTAGCAATTCTATTGCGCAGTCTAAAAATATCTGCCTGTCCTGCATCTAAAATCCAGTTATTATCTTTACGCATCCCAAAGAACTGTTGTTCTTTATCTAATTTAATTTTATAGTTACGCTTATGTTTATCTTCAGCATTTGTAGTACCACCTCGCCATTTAATTTTTCCAGATATCTTCTCTATAGAAGTACCATTGGGCATTAACAAAGTGACAGTTCCTTCCTGGTATTCATATCCAAAATCTCCCGTTAATTTAAGAATGGGTATTTGATAAGTTTGTGAATACAAGGCGGCATTATTTATAAGTAATATGATACCTAGTAGGACAGATACATTGATATATTTCATAAAATAAAGTATTTAAATTACTTCTTAATGACATTTGTATTCTGATGATCGACAATCCATATACACTGATAATTATGATTAAATAGACTATCTATCATTTTTGGAATTGCATGAGTATCATTCTCAGAGATGATAGTATCGTTAATATTTTTTGGCCACTTATAGCCTGTATAATGTTTTACGGATAGTCCCCAAGCAAAAGCATCAATATTTTGTACACAAAAAGATGAATACTTAGGCTGTTCAGTTTCTATTGATATACAATATACATCATCTATTGGTTTACCTGTTTTCTGGATAACTTCTAAAGCTAATTGCTTACCCAGATATCCTGATTTTCTAGCATAAATAAAGTGGTGTACATCAGTAAATATACAAGCTGAAAGATAGAGGATAAAGGTTATAATAACAGTTTTATTTTTTAGCTCACAATGATTTATGATATATGCTACAATAAGAGCAGCCATAGATAGTGCTGCATAGTTATGCATTATGCTGACTAAAGTAATGAGATGTGGCGAAATAAGAATAAAAAAACAGGCAATAAGACTGAGTAGTTTTTGCTGACAGATAAGTTTTAATCCTTTTGTTACCAGTAGGTAAATAAAAGGTATTATTACTAACATTGTAAATACAGCTATTATCCAGTTTCTTTTAGGCGGATAAACAATGCTGATATAGTCGACGGGAAACCATGTATAGGATAATACTTGTATAAGGTCTTTTATATGATCAACTATAGTATTATTTAAATAAATATCATCATTAGCAGTTCCTGGTGTTCTTAACGTAATTCTTAGGAAAAAATAAATGAAAACAATAAAAAAAACTATACCGATGTCTTTTAATACTGTCTTTTTATCAGTATGATAAAATACAAAAGCCAAAATAGGAGGAATTATGGCCCATGCAAGTCCATTCTCTTTTGAAAGAACTGAAATAAAAATGAATAAGGGCCATAACACATATTTATTTTTGTTATTTAAATAAACATACAAAGCCATTAATCCCCAAAAGACAGCATAGGTCTGATTAAGTCCGTCTACGGCTAAAGTTGTACCAAGAGTAGCTGGAGAAAAAAAGAAAAATAAGGTGGCTATATGGGTGGACAGATTATTAAAATGAAAATTACGACAAAGTAGAAAAACAATAATAGTGTTTAGTGTATGTCCTAGAATAATACATATATGGTTTAGTGTTGGAAATAACCAGGTATATTTTCCCAATAAACAACCAAACAGATAATCCCAAGGTCTCCAAAAGCTATCATTAGGCAATAGATTATTTGATAATATAGGTGTAAAATGTGGCGATTGCAGCGTTGTAAAATCATCAAATGTTGGAAGAATAGCAATTATATTCCATAATATAAAAGGTAAGAACAATATTATAATGAATAATGAAATATAGTTTTTCATACGTTCATTTTACGATGGCTATTTTGCAAACGGTTCCCTTTTCACCAGAACTTGTAGCAGTAGCTACCATATAGATACCAGAGGCCACTCTCCTACCCTTTTTGTCGCATCCGTCCCATACAAAGGTTCCTCCATTGCTACGACCTTCGTTGATAACGACACCATTTGAAGAAAGTATCTTGACATCAGCGTCAAAGGAAAGTCCAGTGACAGTGATAGGACCAGTATAGCTTGGTTCTACGGGATTAGGATAAGCCCATACATTATCCTTAGTCATTTCAGTATTCGGCTTTGTGGCGTCGCTGAAGTAGGAACAAAGTCCATTATCTGTACCAAAGAATACCTCACCTGTGGTTGGATTGATGGCTATTGACTTCACAATGTTTGAAAGCAGTTTACTGTTTTCGCTAGTGAAATGATGGATTTCTTTCATATTATCTGAGCTGATCAGATAGACACCATTACCATTCGTACCAAACCATTTTCTATTACCTCCGTCTATTGCCAGACACATGATGTCAATGCCTGCCAGCAGATAGTCAGCATAGTCCGTACCATCATTACGAGGTACCTTTATTTGTGTAAAGATAGGATTAGAACTTTCTATCTGTGACTTTTCCAATAGTAGTGGACCAGAACTGGTAGCAATCCATATATTATCATTTATATCTTCTGCAACGCCTCTTACACCTCCGTCACCGGCAATGTTGAATGTTGTCCCGTCCTGATTGATAAACTTGGAAAAAGTAAGCAGTATATCATTTTTAAAATCATATCTGTAAAAAGCAGGTTGCCAACCATGATTATTGACAAACCATATGAAACCCTGTCGATCCATAATCATATTGGAAAGCTCTCCATTACTTTTATTTCTAAAGCCACCATCATCAAGTTTCATTAAATCGGGTTTATTATATTTAGTAAACTCAGTACCCGATAATTTAATGAGTGAAGCAGTAGGTGCTTGGCTATTGAGTATCCATAAATGACCCTCTTTGTCAAATTTTACTCCAGTTACCAACTGGTGATTTTTACTGATCCCATTATAGGCTTCTATGGGACTATTAGCACTATTATAGAATTTGAAGAATTTATTGTTTCTGAACTCATAAAGGCCGTTTCTGCTTCCAGCAAAGACGTGATTTTCATTTAAAGGATCAATATCAAAACAGAAAGTACCTTGATACGAGACACCTGTTATATCGCTGATACCTTCATTTTGGAAAATAGTCCATTGATTCTCTTTCATAATTTGGATACCACTTGAATGATCATAGTCTCCATTTGATGTCATCAGAGATCCGTTTATCCATCGCATAAAACCCATAGAATTATATTTCGGACCTCCTGGTTTCAGCGTTTTTACTAGGTCGATATATTTATCGTAGTCGCTATTGTCTTCGTCGGGCAGAATTTGCGGATAGTTAGGTTGAGTGGGAGTATAGATGTCGGCAATCTCTGCCCGTTGTACGTTCATCTTGACAATGCCAAAGCCACAGATAAGATAAGCATATACACCGTCTATACGGATACTGCTGACCGTTTTGTCGCCTGTCATAATTTTGTTGTACAAGGCGCTGATGTTGGTGACATTGCCCTCAGTATCTATCAAGTCGATATTCGAGTTCTGGTAGACTATTATAAGGCGTTTTGCTTGCTGGCACCAACGTATCTGTGTAATATCGGTATCATTGAGTCCGTTAGTCTTGTCGTAAGTGACAATGCTCTGGTCTTGCTTGTTGTATTGGTAGAGCGCATTGGAGGCTCTTACGAAGAGATAGTTGCCAGCTGCTTGTATCTGCTGTATGTCGTCATACGCCAGATAATTGCGCCAAGTACCTATTTGGGCAATACATAATGTATGCTGGATAATGCATAACAGCAGGGCAACAATCAGTTTCTTCATATCTTGACTTTTTTCAGGTAATTTGCCAATTTTTGAGTAGCTCGTGCACGATGACTGATTTGGTTCTTGATGTTTGTACCCATTTCAGCGAAAGTCTGTGAATAGCCTTCTGGTTTGAAAATAGGATCGTAGCCGAAGCCCTCCCCTCCCCTACGCTCACGGGTAATCTCACCGTTGACGATGCCTTCGAAGGTGGTGATGTTGCCGTCTATCATCAATGCGATGATGGTACGGAAACGTGCCTTACGATTTTCTTTTTGCTCTAATTCGCGTAACAGACGCGTCATATTTGCTCCAGAATCGTGCGACTGGGCGTGTTCCTCACCCATAGAGGCATAACGGGCACTATAGACGCCAGGAGCGCCTCCTAAGGCTTCTACTTCAAGTCCTGTGTCGTCAGCAAAACAGTTGATGTGGTACTTGTTGTAGATGTATTCAGCCTTCAGTCTGGCATTATCTTCCAGTGTCTGTCCTTTTTCCGGGATGTCGTCGTTGCATTTGATGTCATTCAACGAGAGCACTTCAAACGCGTTGCCCAGTATCTTGCGGACCTCTGTGAGTTTGTTGAGGTTGTTGGTGGCAAAAACAATTTTCATTTTCTTATCTTCCTTAATCTTAACGTGCATCTCATCGAATCCCTCACCATAAACACCAATGACGCTTGACTGCGAGACAAAGGCATTGGGGTCTATCATCTTGATGAGTCGGAACATGTTGATGCTCTCATTCTTCTTCGCCAGAATACAAAGTACCTTCATCTGGTGTCCGGTATACCATCCGTGTCCGTCGAGAATGGTGACGCCGTGATTCATCGTAGTACCAATAGCATTGGCTATCTCCTGCCATTTCTTGGAGAAAATCATGAACTGTACGGACTGTCTGCGGGCGTTCATCACATAGTCAAGTGTGTAATTCTCCAATGCCATCACACAGAAGCCGAACATCACTTTATGGGCACGCTCCATATAGGTGCCAAACTGGGGGAAGAACATACAAGAGCCGATGATACAGAAGTCAGCAGCTATCAGTACATTGCCCAGTGTTACGTTAGGATGGAACTTATTGATGGAGGCAGCAATGATGTCGGTGCCACCTGTCGAGCCATTATGGGTAAAGACGGTAGCCAAAGCAATACCTGTCATTGCACAACCGATAATCATCGACATAAAGTCCTGTCCCTCACCCATCAGTTTGAATGGTAGTCCATTTTCCTGTTTAGGCATGATTTCCTGGGCAAACATCAGCATAAAGTAGAGGGTGAAGATGGCAAAGATGGTCTTCATCAAGAATCGGACACCCAGTATTTTCAGTGCTGCAATCAGTAACAGTCCGTTGATGATGATATACGTGTTTTCAAGATGGAAACCTGTGGCATAGTAGATGATAGCCGACAGACCCGTTACACCGCCTGCCACAATCTGGTAGGGCATAAGGAATACCGTAAAGGCTACGGTGTAAATGGCGAGGCCAAGGGCTATGAACATATAGTCCTTGGCTTCATTCCATATCATTTTGTGTTGTACTGTCATCTTTTAGAGAAGGTTACTTTCCAAGTACGATATTAACCATACGCTTCGGTACGATGATGACCTTCACAATAGGTTTACCATCGATGTATTTAGTGGCACGCTCGTCAGCCAGCACAGCATCTTGAATGGTCTGGTTGTCAGCATCAGCAGCAAACTCCATATCGAAGCGTGTCTTACCATTGAAGGCAACACCCAGCTTTACGGAGTTCTCCACCAGGTATTCCTCATTGTAGGTAGGCCACTTGGAGTCGCATACACTACCCTGCTCTCCCAGTGCTTCCCACAACTCTTCTGCGATATGGGGTGCAAACGGAGCGATGAGCGTAACCAGAATACGAAGAATATCTCGGTTCTTGCACTTCTGCTGAGCCAGTTCGTTGACACATATCATGAAGGCAGAGATAGCAGTGTTGTACGAGAAGGCTTCAATGTCCTGAGTAACCTTCTTGATGAGTTTGTGAACACTCTTCAAGGCCTCCTTAGTAGGTTGGTTGTAATCGATTAAAAGCTTGCCTTCAGGGTTCTCACGCGTGTTGCCATAGAACAGTGCCCAGAACTTCTTCAGGAAGCGGTGACATCCGTCGATACCGTTGGTGTCCCAGGGCTTAGACTGCTCTACAGGACCCAGGAACATTTCATAGAGACGGAGCGTATCAGCACCATATTTTTCGACGATCATGTCAGGATTGACCACATTGAACATCGACTTAGACATTTTCTCGATAGCCCATCCGCACTTATACTGTCCGTTCTCCAGAATAAACTCGGCATTCTCATACTCTGGACGCCAAGCCTTGAAGGCTTCAATGTCGAGCACATCAGCACTGACAATGTTGACATCCACATGGATAGGTGTGGTGGTATATTTGTCTTTCAGTCCGAAGCTGACGAACTTACCCTTGTTGGCTCCCTCGTCTTCAATACGATAAACGAAGTTGGAGCGACCTTGAATCATACCCTGATTCACGAGCTTCTTGAAGGGCTCGTCCTCGCAAGAGTAACCTGAGTCGTAGAGGAACTTATTCCAGAAACGAGAGTAGATAAGGTGACCAGTAGCGTGCTCAGTACCTCCTACATAGAGATCTACATTGCGCCAGTATTCATCTGCATCACGGCTGACGAGAGCTTTCTCGTTTTTGGGGTCCATATAGCGCAGGTAATAGGCTGAACTTCCAGCGAAACCAGGCATTGTGTTCAGCTCCAATGGGAACACTGTCTTATTGTCGATAAGCGACTTGTCGACCACCTTGTCAGTCTTTGTATCCCAGGCCCACTTCTTGGCACGTCCCAATGGGGGTTCACCAGTTTCCGTAGGCTTGTATTCGTCAATCTCAGGCAACTCTAATGGCAGACATTCCTTTGGAATCATATAAGGCATATCGTCTTTGTAATAGACAGGGAATGGCTCACCCCAGTAACGCTGACGGGAGAAGATAGCATCACGCAAACGATAGTTCACCTTTACCCTACCCAATCCTTGTTCCGTCACGTATTTCTTCGTGGCAGCAATAGCTTCCTTGACGGTCAGTCCGTTGAGGCTGAACTTTTCAGATGCTGAGTTGCAAACGATACCCTCTTTAGCGTCGTAGCTCTCCTCAGAAACATCTGCACCTTCAATCAATGGGATGATGGGCAAGTTGAAGTGCTTGGCAAAGGCATAGTCACGAGAGTCGTGAGCAGGAACAGCCATGATGGCACCTGTACCATAACCTGCCAATACATATTCTGCTATCCAGATGGGAATCTTCTCATCAGTAAATGGATTGATGGCATAACTTCCTGAGAATACGCCAGTTACCTTGTGATCCATCTGACGGTCACGCTCTGTGCGCTTCTTCACGTAGTCGAGGTATTTCTCTACTTCTTCCTTCTGGTCAGGAGTGGTCAACTCGGCTACAAGCTCGCTCTCAGGAGCCAGCACCATGAAGGTGACACCAAACATGGTATCAGCACGAGTGGTGAAGATGGTAAAGTGCTTGTCGCTGTCAGCCACCTTGAATTCTACCTCAGTACCCTCAGAACGACCAATCCAGTTGCGCTGAGTCTCCTTCAACGAATCTGTCCAGTCTATCTCTTCCAGACCGTCGAGCAGACGCTGAGCATAGGCAGAAACACGCAGACACCACTGGCGCATCTTCTTCTGAACCACAGGATAGCCGCCACGAACGCTGACACCATCCACTACCTCGTCATTAGCGAGGACAGTACCCAGTTTCGGACACCAGTTCACCATCGTATCAGCCAGATAGGCAATACGATAGTTCATCAGCACCTCCTGCTTCTTCTTCTCTGAGAAGCCGGCCCAGTCGGTAGCTGTGAAGTGCAGTTCCTCAGTACCCAAGGCATTGCAGTTCTCAGTACCCATCAACTCGAAGTGCTCAATCAGCTTGATAGTAGGCTGAGCCTTGTTTGACGAGAGCGAGAAGTAGCTCTTGAACATACGCTGGAAAGCCCATTGCGTCCATTTGTAATAGATGGGGTCGCAAGTGCGCACCTCACGTTCCCAATCGAACGAGAATCCTATCTTGTCCAACTGCTGACGATAGCGGTTGATATTCTCAAACGTCGTCTTCTCAGGGTGCTGACCAGTCTGGATAGCATACTGCTCGGCAGGCAGTCCGTAGGCATCATAACCCATGGGATTCAGCACGTTGAAGCCTTGCTGACGCTTATAGCGGGCATAGATATCTGAGGCGATGTATCCTAAGGGGTGACCAACGTGCAGACCAGCACCGCTGGGGTAGGGGAACATGTTGAGTACGTAGAATTTCTTCTTCGTCTCGTCCTCCGTCACACGATAGGTTTTCATCTCCACCCATCGCTTTTGCCATTTCTGTTCAATGTCTCTAAAATTGTATTCCATATACTTTGTATTTTATTGTTTTCTAAATTATTTTGCAAAGATACGGAAAAATGCGAGAACTACCAAAATTATTTTGTACTTCGCTTATTTTTTTGTATCTTTGCAGTCAAAATTAAAAAGCAGATGGCAAAGAAAGAAGGTAAGGAACTGACACCTATGATGAAACAGTTTTTCGACCTCAAGGCTAAACACCCTGAGGCGTTACTGTTGTTTCGTTGTGGTGACTTCTATGAGACATATTGCGACGATGCCGTAGTGGCTTCTCAGATTCTGGGCATCACACTGACCCATCGTAACAATGGGGCAGGGGCGAAGGGCGACGAGATGGCTGGATTCCCCCATCATGCGTTGGACACCTATTTGCCTAAACTCATCAGGGCTGGTAAGCGCGTTGCTATCTGCGACCAGCTGGAAGACCCGAAGCTGACCAAGAAACTGGTGAAGCGAGGCATTACGGAACTGGTGACTCCAGGTGTGGCGATGAGCGACACAGTACTGAACTATAAGGAGAACAACTTCCTGGCTTCCATCCATTTTGGGAAGTCAGCCTGTGGTGTGGCTTTCCTTGACATCTCGACAGGTGAGTTCCTGACAGGTGAGGGCACCTACGACTATGTGGAGAAGTTGATAGGCAACTTCCAACCTAAGGAGGTACTCTACGACCGTGAGTGTCGACGCGACTTTGAGCGTTACTTCGGCACCCGTCTTTGCACGTTCGAGCTTGACGACTGGGTGTTCACAGAGCAGACTGCCCATCAGAAACTATACAAGCACTTCAATGTCAAATCGCTGAAAGGCTTCGGTGTGGACCATTTGAAGAACGGCGTAATAGCCGCTGGTGCCATCCTGCAATACCTGGAACAGACATTGCACACGCAGATAGCCCATATCACTTCCATTTCACGGATTGAAGAAGAGCGCTATGTGCGTCTGGATAAGTTTACCGTTCGCTCGCTGGAGCTCATCAGTACGATGCAGGAGGGGGGTAAGTCACTATTGGATATCATTGACCGTACCGTATCACCGATGGGAAGTCGTCTGCTACGCCGATGGTTGGTCTTTCCCCTGAAAGATGAACAGCCCATCAACGAGCGACTGGATATCGTGGACTATTTCTTCCGTGAACCAGCTTTCCGCGAGTGTATTGACGAACACCTGCATCATATAGGCGACTTGGAACGTATCGTCTCCAAGATAGCTGTAGGCCGTGTGTCACCTCGTGAGATGGTACAGCTGAAGGTTGCCCTGCAAGCCGTAGAGCCCATCAAGACAGCCTGTCTGAACGCAGAAAACGATAGTCTGAAACGGGTAGGGGAGCGCTTGTTTCTTTGTGAAGAGATTCGCGACCGCATCAATAGGGAGGTGCAGAATGATCCTCCCCAACTTGTAGCCAAGGGTGGTGTTATCCGCGATGGGGTAAATGCCGAACTTGACGACCTGCGCCATATCGCTTATAGTGGTAAGGACTATCTGTTGCAGATTCAGGAGCGTGAGGCTCAGGAAACGGGCATCTCCTCATTGAAGATAGGCTATAACAATGTGTTCGGCTACTATCTGGAAGTGCGCAACACCTACAAGGACAAAGTTCCTCAGGAGTGGGTTCGTAAGCAGACACTGGCTCAGGCAGAGCGCTATATCACTCAGGAACTGAAAGAGTACGAGGAAAAGATACTGGGTGCCGAGGATAAAATCCTCTCGTTGGAGCAGCAACTGTTCAACGCATTAGTGATGGATGCCCAGAAATACATCCAGCAGATGCAACAGGATGCCAATCAGATAGCACATCTTGACTGTCTGCTCTCTGCTGCCAAGACAGCTGAGGAGAACCATTATGTGCGTCCAGTCATTGATTCGTCTAACATCATTGACATCAAGCAGGGACGCCACCCCGTCATTGAGACACAGCTACCTGTTGGCGAGCATTATGTGCCTAATGATATCCTGTTAGACCAGGAACGTCAGCAAATCATCATCATCACAGGTCCGAATATGGCAGGTAAATCGGCGCTGTTGCGTCAAACGGCTCTTATCGTACTGTTGGCTCAGATTGGTTCGTTTGTGCCTGCAGAGAGTGCCAGAATCGGTCTTGTGGACAAGATCTTCACCCGTGTGGGAGCCAGTGACAGCATTTCCACGGGAGAATCAACCTTCATGGTGGAAATGACGGAGGCCTCCAACATTTTGAACAATGTGACTCCTCGTTCACTTGTCCTCTTTGACGAGCTTGGACGAGGTACCTCTACCTATGACGGCATATCCATAGCGTGGGCTATTGTGGAATATCTGCATGAGCATCCGAAGGCACAGGCTCGTACGCTCTTTGCCACTCACTATCATGAGTTGAACGAGATGGAGAAGAACTTCTCGCGTATCAAGAACTACAATGTCAGCGTTAAGGAGGTAGAGGGCAAGGTCATCTTCCTGCGTAAGCTGGAGAAGGGAGGTAGCGAGCACTCATTTGGTATCCATGTGGCAGAGATATCAGGTATGCCCAAGAGTATTGTCAAGCGTGCCAACGTTATTCTGAAACAGTTGGAGAGCGAGAATGCACAAGTGGGCAGTGTGGGCAAGCCGACAGCTGAGATAGCCCAGAGCCGTGAGGGTATGCAACTCTCGTTCTTCCAGTTGGATGACCCTGTACTTTGTCAGATACGTGATGAGATTCTTGGTCTTGACATCAACAATCTGACGCCTATGGAGGCGCTGAACAAGTTGAATGATATCAAGAAAATAGTATCAGGCAGGTAGGGTAAAAATGAATCGGGCTCCTTGCTCATAGGAGTCGTCTAGTTCCAGACTTCCACCTAGCAGTTGGGTAATCTTCTGACTGACGGTCAGTCCCAGGCCGAAGCCTTGTTTGAAGGGGTCTACCTTGAAGAAACGCTCGAAGATATGCTTTCTGTATTCTTTGCTGATGCCGATACCTGTATCGGTGATGATGAATCGTACGACGCCATGATCGGGACTCTCATGGACATACAGTTCCACACTTCCTTTGTCGGTAAATTTCAGGGCATTATTCAGCACAGGGTTAATGGCCTTGATGACAGCTGCTCTGTTGCACTTAAAGGTATAGTCATCACTGAGGTCAGTTCTGAACCGTAGTTCCAGTCTTCCCTGGTTTTTCTTCTCTGCTGATGCCAGGAGTTGCTTGGCTAGTTCGTTGACGGCAATAGCGTCTTCTTTCACGTAGTATTCCTTGCTTTCGTCCTGTGCTACCTCCAAAAGTTCGTTCACGATGTCCGTAATCTCCATCGTGTTGTGATTGATTTCAGAGAGCATCTTGTCACGCAGTTCCTGGTTCAGCGTATAGTCTGGGTTGGAAACAATCTGGGCATAGCCTGTAATGACGTTCAGTGGCGTTCGTATCTCGTGACTGACGTGTTCGATGAAGGACGTCTTCATGCGGTCAGACTCCTCGGCTCTCGACAGGGCGACCTTCAGGTCTTTGTTCTGTTGGCGTAGCTTTTTCTCCATTTTGCGACGCATCAGTGAACGGGAGATGACCAATCCTAAGGCAGACACCAGCAAGATGATGACAACAGCCAACCACATCTCTCGCTCCTTAGCGGCTTTTTCGTTGAGTTTGGCAATACCTATTTCGGCATTTATCTCATTGATGTTATTGAACAACATGTCGCTATTCAGTGAGTCTCTGACGTCTCTTCGTTTGTTGACTTCTTTCAAAGCTAGGTCGCTACGGCCCATCATTTCATAGGCCTTGACACGAGTGTCATACTGATAGAGGTTATCGTGGAGGATGGTGTCAGTATTTATGATATGCAACGCACGTTCGTAGTGCTTGTCAAACACCGCTTTCATCATCTCCATACTAGTTACTCCGTAGTGATTGACATTCGGATGGTTTTTCAGGTGGTTTTGTAATTGCTCATAGGCCTGGTCGAACAGTCGATGATTGTTAAGGAAGAAGCAGATTCGTCCTTTCAGGACCAGATAAACCTTGTAATACTCTGGTATATCGATGGCGAGTGCTCCAAATTTCTCATTCCATTCCCAGGCTTCTTTGGGTTGGCGTGTTGACTTAAGGTCTGCCAGTCTGGAATATATGCTGATGAGTGTGCCCTTGTCGTCAGGATTGGCACTCGCCAGTGCGCTCATATAGTATTTCTCAGACATACGGAAGCTGCCTCGCGTATCAAAGATGGTTCCTAACACGGTGTAGACGACGTCATACTGCTTGATGCCGTCTTTCTTCATCTCGTCCAGGATATTGTTGGCTTTTTTGATAGCGCGATAGGTATAGCCGTGTTCTGTATCGTAGAGCGCTTCGTTGATTTTTACCTTGTAGTAGGAATCCAGATTATTGTGATCCAGATAGTAGGCTTTCATCTTCTCAGAGTACTCATAGAACTTTTTTTCCTCATGTGGGTTGTTGTAATAGTTCAGGTACTCTTTTCGCATATGCTGATAAGCAGTATCCTCTTGTTCTTGAGCTTGAACAGGAGCATACTGCAGGAGCAGTGCGAATAAGATGTAGCCGAGTCGTTTCATTGACTATAGATATGTTTTTTGTTTGCGAAACATACAAACCAGTCCGATAACGATGAAGGGAATAGAGAGAATCTGTCCCATATCGAGTGGGAGAGAGGCCTCGAAAGCTTCCTGAATCTCCTTGGTGTATTCAATGAAGAAGCGGAAGGTGAAGATATAAAAGAGGCAGAAGCCAAAGAACCAGCCTGTGCCAATCTTTTGTGGCATCTTCTTATGTAGCCACCACATCAGTCCAAACAGGATGGCATAGGCAATGGCTTCATAGAGTTGTCCTGGATGGCGAGGCATCTGGTCAACGCGTTCGAAGATAAAGGCCCAGGGTACATCGGTCACCTTACCGATAATCTCAGAGTTCATGAGGTTGCCCAAACGGATGAAGCAGGCGGTGGTTCCTGTGGCTATCGCGATATTGTCCAGCACGCGCCAAATGCTCAGTTTGGTGTGCTTGACATAGAGCCACAAGGCAATAATCAGTCCGAGTGTTCCTCCGTGGGAGGCCAGTCCTTCGTAGCCAGTGAACTTCCATCCGCCATCAGCCAGGAAATGGATGGGCAGGAACATCTCAACCAATCCCTTTCCAGAGGTCAGAAAATAGTCGGGCTGATAGAAGATGCAATGTCCCAGACGGGCACCCAACAGAATGCCGATGAAACAATAGAAGAAGAGTGGATCGAACAACTCGTCCTTGATCTTTTGTTCTTTATACAGTCGCTTAACCACGAAGTAGGCCAGCATCAGACCTATCAGCCAGCAAAGTGAGTACCAGCGGAAGGGTCCGAAACTGAGATTAGGGTTCCAAAGAATGTAACCCATTTGCCCCATATTTCCCATAAGCCCTATTAGCCCTATAAGTCCCATAAGCCCCATTAAACATTAAACCTAAAATGCATGATGTCGCCATCCTGCACCACATATTCCTTACCTTCAATACCCATCTTACCTGCCTCGCGGACAGCAGCTTCTGAGCCATACTGGATATAGTCGTCATACTTGATGACCTCAGCACGGATAAAGCCCTTCTCGAAATCGGTATGGATGACACCGGCACACTGAGGAGCCTTCCATCCTTTTTTATAAGTCCAGGCCTTCACCTCCATCTCACCAGCGGTGATGAAAGTTTCGAGGTTCAAGAGGGCATAGGCTTTCTTGATCAAGCGGTTGACACCACTTTCCTCCAGACCGAGTTCTTCCAAAAAGAGTTGCTTGTCCTCATAGCTCTCCAGCTCTGCGATGTCCTCTTCTGTCTTGGCAGCAATAATCATCGCTTCGGCACCTTCCTCCTTGGCAAGTGCCTCCACCTTCTTGGTGAAGTCGTTTCCGTTCTTGGCATCTGCCTCACCTACATTGCAGACATATAGCACAGGCTTGGCGGTCAGCAGGAACAGGTTCTTGGCACAATCTTGTTCGTCCTTGCTCTCAAATTCCACGATACGTGCATTCTTGCCTTGTTCCAGAACCTCCTTATAGGCATGCAAAACGGTAACCTCCACTTTGGCTTCCTTGTTACCTGCAGCTGCAGCTTTCTCCGTCTTAGCCAGACGACTCTCAATAGTCTCGAGGTCTTTCAGTTGCAGCTCAGTATCAATGATTTCCTTGTCGCGGATAGGGTCGATAGTACCATCCACATGGGTGATGTTCTCATCTTCAAAACAGCGTAATACATGGATGATGGCATCCGTCTCGCGAATATTTCCCAAGAATTTGTTACCCAGTCCCTCACCCTTTGAGGCACCTTTCACCAGTCCGGCAATATCGACAATCTCGCAGGTGGCAGGCACGATACGTCCTGGGTGTACCAGCTCAGCCAACTTGGTGAGTCGCTCATCGGGAACGGTAATCACACCCACATTGGGTTCTATCGTACAAAAAGGGAAGTTTGCTGCCTGAGCCTTTGCACTCGACAAACAATTAAACAACGTAGACTTACCCACGTTGGGCAGTCCTACAATACCACATTTTAATGACATCTTTTTATAAACGTTTATAATTGGGTGCAAAGGTACGAAAAAAGGTTGAATATATCAACGCTTTTCGGAAGATTAACGCAGAAAGCGCGTAAATAAAAGACAAGACGGGGATTTAGAGCCCCTTGATAAGGGGCGGCTATAATGCAGGGATATGCAAATTTGGGAGGAATAAAGAAGTAGTTAGGTTTCTTATCCGGACTCGGCTTTGCCGCTTGCCTAAGCAAGAACCCGCGAGACGGTCTTGGGAGCCAGTTAAACTTCGTTAATCGGATAAGCAAGACGGGGCATAACGACGCACCTCTCACCACCCGTTTCTGATTCCGCAAACTGCAATATTTTGCATAGCGACAGAACCAGGAAAAGATAGTGGTTTTGCAGCCGGAATTAGAAAAACAAGTAAATTTCGTCCTTTTTATTTGTATTTAAACTGATTTGTAAGAAAACATTTGTTCCCTTGCAATTAATTTATTATATTTGCACATGAAACGCCTATAAATAATAGATTTCTACTAAAGATGAAGGAATATACGCATTATAATCGCATCAAGTCAGTCTTAGCGGAGAAGAATAAGACTGGCACATGGCTCTCCGAGCAGATGTGCCGTAATCTTGGAACTGTTATATATTCACGAGAACTTCTAACTCGGGTTGTCTAATGAAAATCATTCTAAGCAGAAAGGGATTCGATAGTCAGTACGGTCGTCAGGCAAGTCCGATATTGCCTGATAGCACATTATTGTCTCTGCCAATTCCTTCTGAAGATGATTTGACATACGGAGACATCTTCTGGAATGGACACTCCTATCTTGACATTATTAGGAGATTGAAACCACGAACTTTTATAAACGAGAATAACTATTGCCACCTTGACCCCGATCTTAGAGAAGAGTCAATTCATAGAGAAAATGGATGGCTACCAGCTTATGGCCAGACTGGAAGTTCACTCTCGGAATTAAGGACTCATGGAGTGGGAAAGGGTGATCTGTTCCTATTTTTCGGTTGGTTTAGAAAGACGGAATACTATCATGACAAACTGCGATATGTATCAGGTGCGCCAAATCTGCATGTTATCTTTGGCTATATGCAAATCGGAGAAATCATAGAGTCAGCAGAGAAAATACCTATGTGGTTAAAATACCATCCTCATGCAAATTTAGAGAAATATAGAGTGGCATGGGAGAAAAAGATGAACGCCATCTTTCTGCCTATGAGTAATTTGACTTTCGCTCCAAAGTTGCCTGGAAGTGGAACGTTTTGCTTTAAGAAGAAATTAATTCTAACAAAGGAGGGCTATAGCCGTAGTAGGTGGGAGTTCCCAGAAACAATGAGAGGTGTAACAATCTCTCATAATCCTAAAGGGTGGAAACAAGACTATTTCCAATCGGCCGCTATAGGTCAGGAGTTTGTGATGGAGGGAACGCCAGCAGTCATGAACTGGGTGGAAAACCTATTTAAATTGTAGGAGAAATGATATGGATAAAGTTATTGATATGCTTCCTAATAAAGAGGATCGACTTATTTGTGTGAAAGTTGGTAAAGTGCTGCGTGAGAATCTTTACGAGATGACACGTAAATACTGGGTGATGAAACTAGAAAGGGCAACAAAAGCCACTCACGTCTTGGCTATTGTCGATGGTATCGTTGTGGCTGTTTACATACCTCAAAAATGGTATTACTCAAAAGTCATAGGAAAGGAGCACAGATTGGAATTTGAAGGAAAAGAAGATTCTACTTCAATATATATAGGTAAAAGTGTGAAGAATTTCTATGGTCACAGTGCTAATCCTGTGAAATATATTAATATGTAGGTGATTTTACTATGAAGTACTCATTAAAGGAACAGATTAGTCAGTTAGAGGTACCTAATCTTTCTCACTACAAGAAGTTTACCCCCTTGTTCATAAAGGAGGCTGCAAAGGGACTGAACTGGACACAATGGGATAAAAACGTATTTGATGATTATTTTGAAAAAGCCAGGAATAGTGTAGCCTATCTTGGACAAGGAGTGATGAGACCTAAACAAAAGGAGGCAGTAAAAAAGAACTGGATGAGATTGGCTCCACATTTACAAGCTATAGCAAAGAGCCAGGACAAACCATTATGGGAAGAGTATGCTCAAGTCAGGCAAATTGTCAAAGAAAGCACAGAAGACAATATGCAAATAGCGACTAACAGAATGTTAGCCTGCTTGCAGCCGAAACTATTGTGTACAGAAGTGGATTTAAAGAAAGTCAATGAGTTGATAGGTTATATTCAGACTTACACAGATATCAAGCTTCCTCATTATGACAAAGAGAAATGGGAAAGTGCAAGTTACACCCTTTTAGAGCTATTTCATCAATTATTTCCTGATAGAGACGCTTTAGACTTTGCTTATATTCCGTGGAAATTGTTGGAATTGTTTAAAGAAAAAGAGAAGAAAGAGATAGTTACTTATTGGCTTATTTCCTCAAATGACAGTATATTTAGGCTTGAAGACTGTTTGAATGAAAGCCAATACGTCGATTGGCAATCAAGCTTTTCTCCGAAAGAAGGCGATGTTGTGTTCATTTATCGCACAAAGCCTACTCAGCGCGTATGTTATATGATGGAAGTCGTAGCAATTAACATTCCGTATCGTAAAACAATAAATGACATTAAGTACTGGGGAGAAAAACATAGTCCAAAAGGTGAGACTAATCCAGACGAACCATACCACAGGCTCAAATTGTTGAAAAAGACGACTTCTCAAGCCTTGCAATTAAGGGAATTGCAAAAACATGGAATGAAAGGTGTGCCACAAGGTCCGAGAAAACTACTTGGAAATCTTTTGGAATATATTCTAAATGTGTTTGAGCCTAATCAAACCTTCTTCGATGAAATACCTAATCCAGAAACGGTATTCGAAGGAGCGAAGAAAGAGATAATTGTCAATCGTTATGAACGCAACCGTGAGGCAAGAGAAAAATGTATTGCTGCTCATGGCTGTAAGTGTGCTGCCTGTGGTATGGATTTCGAAAAGGTATATGGTGAAATTGGTCGTGGCTTTATTCATGTTCATCATATAGTTCCCCTTTCCTCTATCGGTGAAGAGTATGAATTAGATCCGATTAACGATCTCATACCAGTTTGCCCTAATTGCCATGCAATGTTGCATAGGAAGGATCCTCCATACGATGTGAATGCCCTAAAAGAATTAGGTAAATTCTAATAATTACTTTGATATTTATTTGTAATTTTGCAAACGATATAAATATGGACGAGAAGACAATAAAAGAGGCATTGCTGAAAGGTGAGCGAGTAACGCTGGAGTGCAAGAAAGCGAAGGCTGAGGTGCCGAAGTCGGTTTGGGCGACCTATTCGGCTTTCGCCAATACGATTGGCGGACTGATTCTGCTTGGTGTGAATGAAGACATACAGGAGAAGGATATCAAAAAGCGTTACCAGATAATTGGTGTCGATGAGCCGATGAAGATTATCACAGACTTCTGGAATACCCTCAACAGCGACAAGGTGAATGAGAATATTCTCGTTGACAGCGATGTGGAGGTGGTGGATATGGATGGGGCACAGATTGTCTGCATCCATGTTCCTCAGGCAGACTGGAGAGCAAAGCCAATATATCTGAATGGCAATGTATATAAAGGTACGTATAGGCGTAACAACGAAGGGGACTATCATTGCACAGAGGCCCAAGTAAAGGCGATGATACGTGACTCTAATGCAGATGGAAACGATAGTATCCTTATTGAATACTATGGTATGGACGACATTGATCCTGATTCTTTGCGCCAATATCGTACCGAGTTTAGGCAAGAAAATAGTACCCATGTCTGGAATAGGGTTGATGACAAGACTTTCCTGAGAAATCTTGGCGGATATACCGAGGACAGGCAGACTGGCAAGGAGGGACTGACATTGGCCGGACTGATGATGTTTGGCAAGGGACTTGCCATCAGAGACCGTTTTGCAAACTTCCGCATGGACTATTTAGACATGAGCCATCTGGTGGGTGATGAGCGGTATCATGACCGACTGACATACG